>CEUX01104487.1_pt1 | contig 30069 bp, 37 predicted proteins | sample 531361 | NCBI WGS metagenome assembly CEUX01 (sample SAMEA2622736, study PRJEB7988) | marine metagenome | isolation source: saline water (ENVO:00002010), including
GCGACACCATTAGCTGAATAGCAGTATCGCACCCTATGGGAGAGCAGCCTTCGGAATCAAATTCGATTCTTTTGTGTGAAGACTTTCTATATTATAGAACATTTTCTTTCTTTTTTAAAAAAAAAGAAACTTTTTATTTTTTCTGACGATATATATATGTTTGCCTAAAAATAAATCAATACAAGGAGTGTTTAAAAATGTTCGATAGTTTTTGGGGGCCAATGTGGATTTTGGCTACATGGGGCGCGGTTCTTTTTGGATTAGCATACTTAAAATATTATATTGAAAATTAGAAAGGAGATACCATCTAATGGCAAATTCCCTAAAACAAAAGAGAGAAAAGTTAGAAAATTTTATGACACAAAATATTAAAGGTTTTGAAATTAGAAGTAAAGAAGATAGTTTTTTGATGAAATTTCTTTCATACATAATCTTTTTCAACAAAGGGTTTATGACTAGATTTGTGACCACTTTTTACCCACATGTTTATGTGCCCAAACTTCCATGGAATGAAGATAATAATTTAGGAGCTATAGCAACATTAGCTCATGAATGGGTTCATCTGTATGATAGGCAACGATTAGGATGGTTTTTCAATTTTCTTTATCTATTTCCTCAGTGTTTGTTTGTTCTTGGCCTGTTGGGAATTTGGAATCCTTGGTTTTATTTTTTCTTCTTATTCATCTTACCTTTTCCATCTCCGGGAAGAGCATGGGCTGAATTTCGCGGATATAGAATGACTATTGCAGCATACTATTGGATGACCGGCATGAGAATCGATGTAAAGTCTGTTGTTGATCATTTTGTTAATTCAAATTATTATTTTATGTGGCCATTTAGAGGCTGGTTGATGAGAAAGTTTCAAAAAGAATGTGTAAAAATACAAAATGATGTATTGACTGCCGAACTAACCATTGTGAAGAACATACTGCGTAATTAATAAAAACTCAGAGCAAAAACGTTTGAAAACATCTAGTTACTTATGGTAGACTAATAGTGGAGAGGTGTGATCAAATGAAAAAACCGAAATTTCCTAGTCCAAGTTCTTCTTTAGTTGATGGTGGGTACGAATCAAGCGAATATACAAATACTCACAAAATATTGGCAAACAGTATGTTCATGAAAGCCGCGGATGTCTCTTGCGAGAGGGAAAGAGCTTATATGAGTAGTGATGAGCTATATTATCTCGCCAATTCTTTGACCGGTCTAAAGAGCGAAAAATACCAAAGAGCACTAATAGATATGATCCACTTACAGTGTGACGACGATTCAGTTTATAGATTTATGCAATTTTTGTCGGATGACTTCAAGGAGAGTGTAATGTATTCTTGTTAGGGAGGATGCTTTGTGGACCTCTACATAAAAGTTACTTGTACTGTATGCAAGGGAACGGAAGCAACATGGTATGGCAATCACTGCCCGTATTGTAGCGTTGGAAAAATGTATGTCGCAGTTACAAAACAAAATTTGCTAAATTATATTTTAGAATTTGAAAAGGAAGATAAATATAAAATATTTAAAACCCTAAAGGAAGATATAGAAAATGAAAATTGACGAACAAACAGAACCATATCAAAAAGAAGTTCGTAAAAAACACAAAAAAATGAAAATAAAACTCATTGGAAAAGGTGGTAATAAGTATTCCAAAGGGCCATATAGCGAAAAGCCAGACTACGAAAGGTCAAAAAGCGCTCCGCCATCGGGAAAAAGAGACGAAATTCAAGAACTCAACGAAGCAATTCATGCATTTTTTGGTTATGATCAATTCAATCTCAAAGATGAACTAAATCAGAAGTTTTGGAAAAATCCCGAAAAACTTGACTCACGAGTGAGGCAAATACTTGTAAAAATAGGGAAAGACTTTTTCAAAACTTTGGAGGTGGATGCAGAGCTTATCGATATCACTTTTACTGGCTCTTTAGCAAATTATAATTATGCTGATGAATCTGATATTGATCTTCACATATTGTTGGATTTTAAAAAAATAGATCATAGATTTACTTTTCTTAAAGATTATTTCACTTCAAAGAAAAATGATTGGAATAGAAAACATGATATTAAAATAAAAGGTTTTGAAGTTGAAGTCTATGCACAAGACGTTAATGAGCCTCATGCTTCTACCGGTGTTTATTCTCTTCTCTATGATCGCTGGGCTACAAAGCCAACAAAGAAAAAAATCAAAGTTGACTCTGCGGCTGTTTATAAAAAAGCCGCTGCCATCGGAAATGCAATAAATGATGTTCATGCTCTTTTTTCAATAGGCAATTATGAGCAGGCACACGCAGATGCTGAAAGGTTGATGGAAAAAATAAAAAAGTTCAGAAGGTGTGGACTGGAAACCGGGGGGGAATTTTCCTCGGAGAACTTAGCGTTCAAATCCCTGAGAAGAAGTGGGTATTTGGAAAAATTATCTAAGATAAAAACAAACGCATATGATGAAATGATGTCCATTGCCGCTAAAAGAGATACTAGGTAAATGAAATGTTATTTTCAAAAAAAATCATAAAAGCATTTATTTATGGAATCTTGTTTTTTAATTTGGTTGATATATTTGTGTCAATCGGTGTCATAAAAAATGGTTTATATAAAGAAAACAATCCTTTTATGAATATTTTTATGAAAATGGATGGAATTATGCCTTTTATTCTTGTCAAAAGTATTCTAATTTGTTCCGGGTGTTATTTTATTTATAGATATAAGGATGTTCTCATGGCACAAATTGGGGCTTATCTTTGTTTTAGTTTTTATTGGGCATTAATTGTTCATTTTTATTATTTTTTGTGGTATAAATAACTAATTATATGCTCAAACTTTACCTTACAAGGAGGAATATGATGAAACTTAGCAAAGATAGGCTTAAAGAAATTATCATAGAAGAAATAAATAAACTGGATGTAAATGAAGCGCAGGATAAAGATAAAAGTTCTGTCAAACAACTAAAGGGCCACCGGGCATGGGATTTTTTCTTCGACCGGATGAAAAAGTTTAAAGTTGATGATGTTATAGAAATCACACAGGCTATAAGCGCTATTATGCAAGAATTGGGAATGGGTTTGGAAGATTTTCAAAAAGCAATTCCTTTGATCAAAAGAGATCTCAAAGGTGATGCGGCAGAAACTGAAGCTCCTCCAGAGGAAGAATCTTCAAAAGTACAAGTCGGAGAACCTGACGACCTATAGTGGGGGAAATAATCAAATGCCTTTTTTTATTATTGATGAATCTGAACGAGATAATTCAAGAACTATGGAATTGTTGGATGACTTTTATCCTTTTGCGAAACAAAGGATGAAGTTTGATAAAGATGCAACAATTAGATTTGTTTCGGATAGAGAAAATGCAAAAAAAGAGTTAGGGAGAACAGCATATTATGATCCCGATAATCACCGAGTGACCGTATATGTTGATAATAGGCATCCCAAAGACATTCTCCGTTCAGTTTCCCATGAGTTGGTCCATCATGCACAAAATTGCAGGGGAGAGTTTGACGAAAATTCTATTACCTTTGAGGGTTATGCTCAAGAAAATCCACATCTTCGAAAAATGGAAATGGAAGCTTATTTAATGGGAAGTGGAATGCATTTTAGAGATTGGGAAGATTCTTATAAGTTAGGAGAAAAAATTATGAAAGAGTGGAAACAAGATAAAAAGGAGAAAAAAGTTTTGAAAGAAGCAAAAAAAGAAAAAGGTATTAAGCACGACTGTGCATCTCATGTAAAAGAAAATACCACCGGAAGAGAAGGTGTTGTAATTTCCCATAGTCTATTGGAAGATGGAACAGTTAATTTTTATACAGTTGATTTCGGAGATGAGGTTGTGGAAGATATAAATGTTTCCGAACTCACCGTTTTAGAGATGCGCGAACACATGCATCAAAAAAGAGATGAGCCAAAACCGGATTATTTAGATTTAGATAAAGATGGCGATAAAGAAGAATCCATGTCTAAAGCCGCAAAAGATAAAAAAGTAAAAAAAGAAGGTAAATCTATTGCCGAAAGAAAAAAAGAAGCAAGAGAAAATACTTTTATAAAACTGATGGAGAAGTGGACTAGATGAGTATTGCTGTTCAAAAAAATAAAATTCGAGGTGATTTCATAATTGAAAATTTCACAATTGGAGAATTGACTTTTCAAAAGAAGAGAAAAACAGAGGGAGGGGCAGGAGATATAACAATTGATCAAATTCCTTTCTCCCTAGGAGTGGGGACCGGCCATAGAGCCAGAGGAATACCTTATGTTATTTCAATTTCCAATCCGGATATGATATTTCCCTATCCAATAACACACAGTCAAGTAGATTAAGGAGAAAAAAATGGGTAAAGCATGGAAAAGGCTGACTTACAGAAGAAAAGTGGAAGAAAGAAAAAAACAACAAGAAGAAATTGTAGATTTTGGAGAAATTATCACTGAAACAAAAACCCCTTCTGTTATTTCGGAAACCACTAAAATAAAAGCTGAGAAGCCAAAAAAAATTGTGAAAAAGAAAAAGCCAACTAAAGCCAAGAAAAAATCTAAAAAAACAACAAAGGTCAAAAAAGATGATTGACTTAAACAAAATAACAAAAAATTTTCTAATGAAAGAGTGGAAAGAAAATCCGACATTATCCGGATATATCCAGTCTGTTCATGAACTTCTTTCTTCTTTGAGGCCAAAAACTCTCAAAGAACAAAATAGGGTTTCTGTTGCTAGGCAACAAATAAAGGAAATTAAAAAACTGACAAAAAAACTTGAAGAACGTGTAAGAATTTTAGAAGAACAAATTCAAGTTTTAGAAGAAGGTAATAATACAAAAAATGAAGAAAAAACTTCTAACTGAAGGCGGTGCGGCTGGGCATATGTCCCATCCCTTTGATCTGAAATCCGTCAGAAACGGAAAAGATCTTATTGGTTTTTTTATGCTTGCGCAGGACTCTCTAGAAGAAAACCCAGCAAGTGTGAAAATTGATGGCGTGAACGTAAGTTTTAAAGTAATCGGAGACGAACAAAGTAAACAGTTTGCAGTTGATAGGGGAAGTTTAAAAGCAATTGACCAAGCCGGCGTTACTGTTTCAAATGTTAGAGAAAGATTTCCGAAGAATCCCGGCACAGGGCAAGAGCACGGGATGGTAAAATCGGTTACAAAACTTTTAACAATATTGAATCGCTCTCTTCCTAATATTGAAGAGGAACTAAAAGAGTTAGGACTTTATGATGATCCTACAAAATTTATCAACGCTGAATATGTTTCTGAAACCACAAACGTTACAAAATACGAAGATAATTTTTTAGCTTTTCATGGCATAAATCAGTTTTATGAAAGAAAAGATCGAAAAGGAAATGTTGTAAGACAGGGCGAAAGTAGGCCGGAAAAATCAAAAGCGGTGAGTTATGAAGTGAAATATGATCAGTCAAAAATGCAGGAAATGATTGATAAAATAATGCCTGTTGCTGAAAAATATGGTTTTAAAATATATGGAAGCATTCCAACTGAATTCAAACAAAAGCCAAAATTTGATTCTGTTTTGTCGGAAACTTTTTCAGTTACGATTTCAGAAGAAAATATAGAAGAAAAATCGTTGAAACAATGGCTAATTCAAGCTGATAATCCCGCCGGAGAAAAAATTAAGGTTGGAGAGCGAAAAGGCGTTGGAGCAGTTAGTAAAGAAGTTTATCTTTTGGTTCTCAATGGAACACCTTTAGAACCCTTGATTGAAGATGAAAAAGAAAGAAAAAAAGCCATTGATGGTGCAATAATGTATCATGCGACTCGTGAAATGGGAAATATAATTTTAGATTCTTTGACCAGTGTTGCCGGCGAAATGAGAGATCATGAGGGGATTGTTCTGCGAGATGAGAAAAGATTTGGAACAAAAAATCCTATAAAAATAACGGGTGATTTTATTATTGGAGGCATGCAATCTTCATTTCAACAAGCAAATGAAGAATTGAAAGATGATTCTAAATATATTATTCTTATTCCCGGAGGTTTCAAACCTCCAACTGCTGGCCACTATGAATTGATGATGGAATATGCAAACAGTCCGCAAGTTGAAAAAGTAATTGTATTTATTGGAGATAGTCCTCGTGGAAGGTTTACGTTGGACGATTCTTTACAAGTTTTTGAAATTTATGGAATTTCTCAACACCCTAAAATTGAAATTAAAACAGTGTCTGGAAGTCCGGCAAAGTCTGTTTATGAGTTTATTGAAAAAGGTGGAGAAGCTGGTCAATATGAAAATGTAAAATTTGCGATGGGAGCTAGTTCTAAACCCGATAAATCAAAAGAAGAAATTACTGATGCCGCAAGGGTCAATGAATTTAAAAGATGGGCTGATGCCAATAAACAAAAATTAGAAATTGACCCGGAAAAAGTCGATGTACCTCCTTTCGTTGCCAAAGTCGCAGTTGGAAAAGGAGGAATGGACTTGAGTGCTTCGTCTTTCCGACAGGCCATAGAAAACGAAGACGAAGCAGGAATAGATGATCATATTCCTAGATTTATTGTTGGCGAAAAAGGGGAAAATACTGGTCCTGATAATATTTATAATAAAGTAATGGCCATATTGAGACCAGAATCTTTAGAGGAAACATCTGTTATGGGTTCCGGAGCTGTGGCTATTGGACCAGTCAAAAGGGCAAAACCTAAAAGAGATAAAAAGTTGAAGAAACTTAAATATGAAAAAATTGATCGGAGTGAATTTATTATGGATCTTATTCAAGAAGAAAAGCTTAGAAAACTTATAAGAAAAACTATCGTAAATATACGAGAACAACAAGAAGCAGAAGCTAAACTTCGAGGTGTAATAAGAAAATTAATCTCAGAACAAGAAGAAGTTGGCGGAAGCTCTTTCACCGGAATCAATGAATTAGGTGATCTTCTCAAACAAATTATGCCAAAAATTGAAATTCATTATAAAAAAATGAAAACAAGCAAAGGCCAAAGAGATTCTTTTCGCAAACATTTGGTTGTAAATTTGAAAAATCTCTTAAATGTACCTATCGCAATCGCAGATATTGCAGATCAATATGAAAAAATAAAAGCCGACAGAACAGAAGACACCGAACCTCTGGCTTTAGAAGAAGATCTTCAAATAGATTTGACAGATCAGCCTGAAGAAGAAGAGGCTGCTATATTCGATTTGAAAGGTGATGAAGAAGCGGCTGAAATAGAGCAAGAGTTGGAAAAAGAAGCAGAAGACGAAGTTGATTCTCTTCCCGGAGAAGACAAAACAGGAGCTGCTTTTGCGGCTGATGCCGTCAACGAAATTGACACTCAAGTTATAAATTCTTTCAACAGGGTAAAGGCCAATCCAGTAGATAGAGAATTATTTGTCCGTTATTTATTGATCAACGCTCTCTTGAATATGGATAATTATGAAGCTGAAATTGGAGAGGCTCCGGAAACGGATGTTCCCGGATATGAGCAAGAAAAATCTGAAATCGAGGCTGAATTGAGATAAAATGTCTTGGAAAAGAAAAAGAAAAATATCTGGTAAAAACCGGTATTATTCCATATCTAAAAAACTTCGAAAAGAAAAGAAATCCAACGAAAATTTCGAAGTCATGTTTAATAATCTTTCCTTAGAAGAAGTCATAGCACTTAAACTCGAACTTGCATCAAAGTCAATTGGAGGAAATCTATATGGTCTTCCTATATGGAGATCCTTAAAATATGTTGTTGAAGATGCAGTTCTAAAATATGCTCTTTCTGCCGCTAGGACAAAAAAAGAAGTTGCTAGATTTTTGGGTCTAAGAGAAACTGAAATGAGAAAAATAAATTGGATTTATAATCCGGATTCTTATTTCGAAGAAAATGAATAGGCTTGCAATGATGAAGGGATTTTTTTTGTTTGTATAATGTAAACCTCAACTCCTCCAACGAGTTTGTGAAGGGAGGAGAGCATGGCTGTTAAGCTAGAAACCAGCCCATTGCAAGCCTATTTATCAATATTGTGGGAGATGTAATTAGCTTGTTTTTATTTTTATTTTGTTTTTTTTATTATGTCTGTATTCTTGCTATCTTATTCTTATCTTATAATAAGCCAGAACAAGGCATAGAGAAATATGAAAACTCCTCTAGCCATGTAATGAAAGATATTATAAATAAATATTATTTTTATTAATCCCTTTGCGGAATATAATATTCTGAATTGTCTTTGTGCGGATCCGGGTTGATACAAAAGCCAAATCCAAACTTTTTCAAATGTTTATTTACAAAATCATTTAGTTGTTTCCATGTGGGAGATATGGAAATATGGTGAAATCGTCGACTAACAGCCGAAACCATTCCAACTATATAACCATCTGAATTCAAAATTGGAGAACCTGAAGAACCTCCGGCTACTGGAATTCCTGTAATTGCCATAGGGAGTCCGCCAAAACTTCTATCTACCATTATCCCCAAATACCTTCCTTCATACATACCAACTAGGTCTTTTCCAAATAATCCCGTTGGAGCTGCGACATTATAAAGTTTTTCTCCGAGTTTTGGCTCGGTAGAGGAAATGTGAAGCATTGGAATATTAACTTTATCTATAGAAACGATTGCCAAATCAGATTTTTTATCCGACTTTATTATCTTTTTAAGTTTATATTTTCTCCCGGTTATATCTTGAAATGTGTAAGTGGACACAATTTTCAATTTTCCTTGACTTTCCAGCATTATTCTTTTGAAATTGCTAATCGGCTCCATCCATATCATGTGTGCGGCTGTCAATATATAACTACTTTTATTTGAATGATAAATTACAGAAGCGCTTCCAGTCATCCGACCTTGGTGGACAATAGAGCATTTATTTGTTTTGCATTGAAAAAAAGTTGATTTTTTTTCAACAAATAAAAAAGAATTTCGTGGAAACACCGTTCGAATTTGTGGCGCAAGAGAAAAGCACCCGCTGAAAATAATAGCGGAAAAAAGGAATAATGACAATAGTACAAATTTTTTCATAATTTTACCTCCTAGTTCTAATTACAAAGTTCACCTCCTTTAGGCATGTTCCCGCCACCTAATAATAACTAGTGATATAATGAGTCTTTCGCAGGTATGAACTATTTATTTATACATTTGTCATAAAGAAAAAGGACAATAACAACATGGCAAAAAAAACTTATATCCTTGATACCTCTGTTTATCTCACCGAGGCAGATGCTATCAGAAACTTTGGAAAAGACGATATAGTAATTCCTTTAAAAGTTTTAGAAGAGATTGATAAGCACAAAACAAGACAAGATGGCGTTGGTGCTCAAGCTAGAAAAATTATTCGTATTTTAGATGAACTTCGAGGCCAAGGAAATCTTCAAAAAGGTGTGCGATTAGCGAAGGGAAAAGGTTTAGTTCTCACCAAAACTTATAATCCTGAGTATCTTCCGGAGGGTTTTGACGAAAGAAGCCCTGATAATCAGATAATATGTGTTGCTTTGACAGAAAAAAGAGAAAAACCAAAAAGAAAAGTTATATTAGTATCTCGTGATATAAACATGCGAGTAAAATGCGACGCGATAGGGATACAGGCAGAAGATTATCTAGCTAGTAAAATCGTCAGCGACACAACTCAGCTTTATACTGGTTTTCGAAAACATTTGGTTGATGATCAAGTTATCGATCATTTTTACAATAACGAAGATGTTTTTATTGAGAAAAAATATGAAAATTTTTATCATAATCAGTTCATTATGCTTGTTTCTAACGCAAATGATAAGAAGACATCATTATGCAGATTTAAAGGGCATGCAGTACCCTTAGAACGAATATACGACGGCAAAGAAAAGGAATGGGTTGTCAATCCTCGAAATAAAGAACAAAGTTTTGCTATGGATCTTCTTTTAGATGAAAGTGTCCCTATTGTAACACTAATAGGAAGAGCGGGAAGCGGAAAAACTCTTTGTGCGATATCGGCGGGACTGCAACAAGTGTTGGATGAAAGAAGATATAAGAGACTAATAGTATCTAGACCCGTGCAACCCATGGGGCGAGATATTGGATATCTTCCGGGTACAATGGAAGAAAAAATGAGGCCTTGGCTTGCACCAATTAGAGATAATTTACAATTTCTCATGGGCGGTGATAAATTTATGATGGAAGAATACATGACTAATGGAACAGTTGAAATAGAGGCTATAACTTATATAAGAGGAAGATCTATTTCTGATGCTTATATGATAATTGACGAAGCTCAGAACTTGAGCCGACATGAACTGAAAACAATTATAACTAGGGTTGGAGATAATACTAAAATTATATTAACAGGAGATATTGAACAAATTGATAATGCATATGTTGATGAAACTTCAAATGGACTAACTTACGCAATAGAAAAATTTAAAGACTCCCAAATAGCAGGTCATATAACTCTAAAAAGAGGCGAAAGAAGTAAAGTTGCAACTCTTGCTGCAAATATATTGTAAATTAGTTCTTTACTTTTTTACGATACTATGCTATACTCTTTAAAGCAAGCTTTATAAAGGAGATTTTAATGGCTAAAAAGAAGAAAGAAAAAGAAGAAAAAATTATTAATGAAAAAGATCTTGATCTTGAAAATCCTGAATTGGAAAATAATGTTGCAATAGATACTCCAGTAAAACAATTTTTAGTAAATTATACAGGAGAGCAACATACACCTGAAGATGATCATGTAACTGTTGGAATGATTGTTGAAACTGTGGCAAAGGAATTCCCAGAATTCTTAATGGCAGTTGCTGAAGAGAATTGGATTAGAGGATACCATCAGGCAATGCATGATGTTGAAGAAGGGGAGAAAATTTTGAAGAATGAAAAGGATGATAATTGAATATATTAAAAAGAAAACAAGAAATACCAAAAAATATTCTATTCATGGTTTCCTAAAAGTTTATGTCTTACAACCTCTTCCTGAGAATGTTGAACTTTCCTATGTTATAGATAAAATACAAAACAACATACCAAAGAATTTTTTCTACAATATTGACGGAATATATATTACTAATATTCCAGAATTTGAAGAGAGAGAAATCAATGCCCTACATAAAGACGGTGTTATATATATTACACCAGAACAAGATGATAATGAAGATTTGATTGATGATATTGTTCACGAAGTCGGACACGCGGTAGAAAAATATTACGAAAAAGAAATATATTCAGAAAGATCTATAGAAAAAGAATTCTTAGGAAAAAGAATGCGCCTATATGATCTTTTGAAAGCAGATGATCAAAATCCTGACATACTTCTGTTCAAAGACATTTATTTTTCCAGAGAAATGGATGATTATTTTTACAAAAACGTTGGGTATGATAGGTTATCGGCTCATACGATGGGCTTGTTTACTAGCCCTTACGCTCCCACATCTTTGAGCGAATATTTTGCAGAAGGATTTGAAGAATATTTTATTGGAGATAGAAAATATATAAAAAATATAAGTCCACTTCTTTATAAAAAAATAAAAATGTTGCATGATTTAGATAGCTTGGAGGATTGATTGTATGGATTTTGAAGTAAAAGTCGATAAAATAAAAGGAATAGTTGAGGTTATAGTTGAATTGTCGCCTAGGCGTTTAGCCAAACAGCCAAAAGTACAATTCTCAGAGAGGGATGTAAGAAAAAGACTAGTAAAAGAAAATCCTAAATTAAAGGTTGGAGAATTGATTTCTGGCAAAAATACAAAGGTAAATAATTATAATTCACTTTCCGGAAAGTGGGTTTACAAGCTATTAGTTGATAAGCCAAAGCCTGTTGTTCCTCGAAAAGTAAAAAAACAAACACCCTCTAAATACCAAAAAAAATAAAGAAAGGAGGCGTAATGCCTCACATATCATTTTCGGCACTGAAAGTATGGAACGAGTGCCCCTACAAACACAAGCTCACTTATATAGATAAAATAGAAGAGTTCAGAGGAAATGCTTACACAGCGTTCGGATCTGCTATTCATGAGGTGTGCGAAAAAATTCTTCTTAAAGAATATGATCATAGTAAAGCTCCAGAGAAATTCAGAAAAGCATTTATAAGCGAACTCAATTCTCTGCCTCAAGAAATAAAGGTAAATTTGGATGAAAATTTGCTAAAACAAATGCTTGAACAAGGTTTGAAATTGGCTCCATTGGCAATCCCATATCTTGAAAAACATTTTGGAAAATTTGAAATAATATCCTCAGAAGAACAATTATATGAACCAATTACAGAATATTCTGACGAGGATTATGATTTCAAAGGGTTTATTGACTTGGTGATTAGAACTGAAGACGATAAATATCACATTGTCGATTGGAAAACTTGTTCTTGGGGTTGGGATATGAGAAGAAAATCCGAACCTATGACAACTTATCAGCTAACTCTTTATAAACATTATTATGCCCAAAAACATGATATCAATCCAAAAGATGTCGAAACTCACTTTGCTTTATTGAAAAGGACTGCAAAAAAAGATCAAGTTGAAATATTCAGAGTAACGTCTGGTCAGAAAAAAAGTAAAAATGCGCTTAATTTATTAAACAAAGCGTTGTATAATATTGATAAGAATATTTTTATAAAGAATCGACTTTCCTGTAGAAATTGTGGATTCTACAAAACCATACATTGTAAATAAGGGGAAAAAAATTGGATAAAAAAATAAAAGTGCTTACCATTAGTGATCACCCTTTGAGTCCGTCAGGTGTCGGATCGCAAACCAGATATGTGATAGAAGCGTTGTTGAAAACTGAAAAATTTAAGTTTATTTGTCTGGGCGGAGCAATGAAACATAGTGATTATCGCCCAATGCAGACGGAAGAATGGAAGGACGAATGGATTATTTATCCAGTCGATGGATATGGCACTGAAGAAGTTGTAAGATCTGTTTTAAGAACAGAAAGACCAGATATTCTTTGGTTTATGACGGATCCGCGTTTTTATGAATGGTTATGGGGCATGGAGCATGAGATCAGAACTTTAGTTCCCATGGTTTATTATCACGTATGGGACAATTACCCGCTTCCAAAATTCAATAATAAGTTTTACAGATCAAACGATTTCATCGCGGCAATTTCGAAAGTTACACATGACATTGTACAGAAAGTTTCACCTGATGTTGATAGCGAATATGTGCCACATAGTGTCAATACTGATATTTTCAAAAAATTAGACAATATAGATGAACTTAGAGAGCAACTTCTAGGAGAGGAAAATGAAAATAAATTTTTTGTCTTTTGGAATAATAGAAATGCTCGTCGCAAAATGACCGGATCGGTTCTTTGGTGGTATAAAGAGTTTCTTGATAATATAGGCAAAGACAATGCAATAATGGTTATGCACACAGATCCTACCGATGTTCACGGTCAAGATCTTGCAATGCTTATCGATACTTTGGAATTGGACAAGTCTCAAATTCGAATTTCTTCGCAAAAAGTACCACCAGAAGCGTTGGCAACTGTATATAATGCCGCGGACGTAACCGTCAATATTTCAGATGCTGAAGGTTTTGGCTTGGCGACTTTGGAGTCTTTATCCTGCGAGACTCCTATTATTGTCAACATGACCGGCGGCTTGCAAGAACAGGTTACAGATGGTGAAAAATATTTCGGTGTAGGTATTGAACCATCGTCAAAGGCTGTGATTGGATCTCAGCAAGTTCCTTATATATATGAAGATAGAGTTTCTAAAGAAGATTTTGTAAAAGCCCTTGAACTCATGTACAATCTCTGGAAAGATAAGCCTGAAGAATATGAAAATTTGGGAAAAATGGGTCGAGAACATGTAGAGAAAAATTATAATTTTGAAACATTCAACAAACAGTGGACGGATATTATGTTAAAAGTCCACGAAAAACATGGTTCATGGCAGACGAGAAAAAATTATAAATCATGGGAATTATTAGAGGTTAAATAATAATGAGAACAAAAGTATTTGTAAGAGGTCCGGTCTTGAGCAGGTCCGGCTACGGAGAGCATGCTCGTTTTATTCTCAGGTCGTTGAGATCTCAGCATGAAAAGTTTGATATATATGTACAGAATATAAACTGGGGTCAAACTGGATGGATTTTCGATGACAACGAAGAAAGGGAGTGGATCGATAGAAAAATTGAAAAAACGTCCACTCTAATAGCTCAAAATAAGAAGCCGGCATATGATATGTCTATTCAAGTTACTATTCCCCAAGAATTTGAAAATCTTGCTCGCGTAAATATTGGAGCTACTGCCGGCACAGAAACAACTAGAATATCCCCCCAATGGATTGAAAAATCAAACAACATGAACAAAATTATTTTTGTTTCAAACCATGCGAAAAGTGCATTTAAAAATTCGTCCTATTCAGGCCAAAATGCTGAAACTGGTCAAATTGTCAAAGATTTTAGATGCACTATACCTATGGACGTTGTAAATTATCCTGTTAGAATAGTGGAGCCATCTGATGCGGAATATAATTTTGATTATGATTTCAATTTTCTAATCATGGCACAATATTCGCCGCGAAAAAATCTAGAAAAAACTATTGAATGGTTAGTCGAAGAATTCTATGATAGGGAAGTAGGAATCATTTTAAAAATGAACCTAAAAAATGATTCCATTATTGATAGACACCATTCTTACGAAAAACTAAAGCAACATGTAGCTACAAAATATCCAGACATGAAATGTAAATTATATCTTCTTCATGGAACTTTGTCAGAAGGTGATATGTCGGCTCTTTTTCAACATCCCAAAGTCAAGGCAATGGTAAATATTGCCCACGGTGAGGGATTTGGCCTTCCTATATTTGAGGCAGCATATTATGGCTTACCTGTTATTTGCCCGGAATGGGGAGGTCAACTAGATTTTTTACATGTTCCTGTGAAAAACAAAAAAGGGAAAACAAAAAATAAAGCTTACTTTGCCAAGGTTGATTATGATATCAAGCCAATTCAAAAAGAAGCTGTTTGGGAACCAGTACTGACCAAGGACTCTAGCTGGTGTTATCCAAAACAGGGAAGTTTTAAGATGAAGTGCAGGGAGGTAGTCCGCGATTATAAAAAATATAAGAAAATGGCCGAAACCTTGAGAAAGCATATTTTGAAAAACTTCAAAGAAGAAGATATGTATGAAAAATTTGTTTCTTGTATTGAGGAGTTTGTAATCCCAAGCGCATCACAAGAAGAAGTTGATAATCTTTTCGCAGAACTAGTCGAAAGTGCAAGATGATAATATTTTGTTCAGATATTTTTAGAGAATTTTATGCCGGCGGTGCGGAGTTAACAACCGATGCAATTATAGAAGATTCTTTGATCCCTGTGGGGAAAATATTTTCTTCATCTGTCAACATGAAAACTCTTGAACAGAATAAGGACAAATTTTGGGTATTTAGCAATTTTAGTAATTTATCGGATAACGCTCTTTTTTATATTGCAAAAAATATAAAATATGCAACTTTGGAATATGATTATAAATATTGTGAATATAGATTGCCGGAACTGCATAAACATGTTGAGAAAAAAGATTGCGATTGTCATAATTCGACAAGGGGAAAAATTATTTCTATTTTTCTCAAGAATGCGCAAGCTACTTTTTGGATGTCTCACAAGCAAAAAAAACATTATGAGGAAATGTTTCCTTTTTTATCTAAACATAATAATATTGTTCTTAGTTCGGTGTTTTCCAGTGAGTCTTTGGAATATTTTAGAGAGTATCAAAAAAATCCCAAAAAGAAGAATGATAAATGGATTATAACTGGCAACCCATCATGGGTGAAGGGCCTCCAAGCTTCTATCAAATATGCTGAAGATAACGAATTAGATTATGAAATTGTCAATGGCATACCTTATGACGAAATGTTGGATAAGCTGGCAGAATCAAAAGGTATAATATTTTTTCCCAAAGGCAGGGATACATGCCCTAGGTTTACAATTGAAGCAGCTTTGCTTGGTTGCGAAACAATACTAAATGAAAATGTACAGCACAGAGACGAAAAATGGTTTGAAAATCCAAAAACAATTTTGGAATATATGGAAAAAAGAACAGAAGTTTTCTGGAGAGAGTGTTTCAAATACGTTCCAGAAATTCCAAAAGTAGATAAATTAGACGAAAATACGCATTTTAAGATTGTGGTTCCTTTCTACAATGCTGAAAGGTGGATTGAAAAGTGTATTAATAGTGTAAAAATGCAAAATTATGACAATTTTACGTGTTATTTGGTCGACGATATATCTACCGACAACACTGTGGAATTAGCCAAAAAAATAATCAAAGACGATAAAAGATTTAGAATAATTGAAAATAAAGAAAAAAAATATGCTTTAGGAAATATTCATGACACAGTTGAACACTCTGAAGCGAAGGATGATGATGTTATTATTCTTTTGGATGGGGATGATTGGCTGTCATGTTATGATGTTCTCCCTAAGTTGAACGAAGTTTATCAAACAAATGATTGTACAATGACTTATGGCAGCTATTTCATGCACCCGTTTGGTGTGCGAGGTGTTGAGCCATCAGAATATCCCAAAGAAGTTATAGAATCTAACGGATATAGGGAAGATAAGTGGCGAGCTTCTCACCTGAGAACGTTCAAATACTTATTGTGGAAAAACTTGGATAAAAATGATTTGAAATATGAGAATGGTGAATTTTTCAAAATGACGTATGATCAGGCAATCATGCTTCCGTTGCTTGAAATGTCTGGAGAGAAAGCAAAATATATAGATCATATTATGCACGTATATAATAAGGAAAATCCGTTGAATATTGACAAGAACAAAGCAGAAGAACAACACAACTTAGCTTTGAAAATAAGAAATAAGAAAAAATATAAAAGAATATGAACATCCATTTTGAGAACGTTGACATCAATAGTCATAGTGGGCCAAATTCTTTTGCTTCAAAACTTGTAAAGTATATGAAACAAAGGGGGCACTCTTTTGATCCTTCTTTACCAGCCGATGTCGATCTTTGTTTTATAGAATCTTTCAAAGCAAAGCATAACAATCCAATGGTGTTGAGGCTGGACGGAATTTATTTCAATACAATGCAGGATTATAATTTTCAAAATAGAAATATACGCCTTAGCTATGAGAGAGCCGACGGCGTTATTATTCAATCTGAATTTGACAAGAAATTGATATTTGAGTATTTTGGAGAGCACAGAAACGCAACAGTTATTCGAAACGGCGCAGATACCGAATTCATTAAAAGAATCCAGCCAGCTCTAAATACAAGGTTTGACAAGATTTGGTCTTGCGCTTCATACTGGCGACCTCATAAAAGATTAGATGAGAATATAAAATATTTTCTAGAGCATTCCGGAAAAAATGATTGTCTTTTTGTTGCCGGCACCATACCACCAGAACATGAAAGGTTTGAGGACGGAAGAATTTTATACACTGGCGAGCTAGATTTAGAACATTTATTGAAACTATATAAAACATCAGACTATTTTGTTCACTTGGCATGGCTAGATCATTGTCCAAATGTTGTTGTTGATGCAAAAGCAGCCGGCTGTAAGATTATTTGTTCTTCTGCTGGAGGAACATCAGAAATAGCTGGAAATGGTGACATCATAATACAAGAGGAAGAGTGGAATTTTGAACCGGTTGAGCTTTATAATCCTCCAAAATTAGATTTTTCCAAAAAAATAATAAAAAAAGAAAACACAGATGTATGTATGAAATTTGTTTCTGAAAAGTATGAAAAATTCTTAGAAGAAACTAAGAGATAAAAATGAAAAAAATTTATATTTTAGATGGTAATGAAAATTGGATTTGTGATAGATTCACAAGAGAGTGGCGCACAAACAATCCGGAACTTTGTGCCAAAAATCCCATGGAAGCCGATATTCTCTGGCTTCTAGCAGAATGGAAGTGGGATTCTATTCCTCCAAGCATTTTAGATGAGAAAAAAGTAGTTGTTACCATTCATCACATCGTCCCGGAAAAGTTTCACAAAGAAAAGGCTTTTGGGTTTTCTTTTCGAGATAAGTTTGTTGATTTATATCACGTCCCTTGTTATAAGACTATGATGGCTCTTAGGCCTTTGACTTCAAAACCAATAGAGATAGCACCTTTTTGGGTAAATTCAGATATTTTCTTCGAGATTGAAAATAAACAAACTCTGAGAGAAAAATATAATATTGCTGTTGACAAATTTGTTATAGGTTCTTTTCAAAGAGATACAGAAGGGCATGATCTCAAGAGCCCAAAACTTGAAAAAGGCCCGGATATATTTTGTGATGTAGTTGAACATCTTCACTCTAAAAATAAAAATATTCAAGTTTTGTTGGCCGGTTGGAGGAGGCAATATGTTATTAATCGCCTAGAGACTGCCGGAATCAAATATTATTATTATGAATTTTGTGATTTTGAAACGTTAAATGAGTTATATAATTGTTTAGATTTATATATTGTATCTTCTAGATGTGAAGGCGGACCTCAAGCAATCGTAGAATGCGGAATAACAAAAACGCCGATTATCTCAACAGATGTGGGATTAGCTAGTCGTTTTTTACCCCATGAAAGTATAGCAGATAGTGATAAATTGTTATTTGCAGAACCAAATGTTGAACAAACTTATAAAAATGTGGTAGAATATGAAATAGGCAAGTACATGAAAAAATTTAACAATCTAATCATAAACAGTGAGAAATTATTATGAAAATAGCAGGGGTATATTCAGGTCACGATTGTTCTTTTTATATTTCGGAAAACGGAAAACCGATTGTGCATGCGGAATATGAAAGGTATATCAGAGAAAAAGAACCAGAAGGCGATTCAATAGGGTTTATGTTCGAGGAATATAATCAGTGTGATGATATCAAGCATGTTGCTCTTTGTCATCCGGTTTCAAAAACTGCTGGATATAAAGAATCTTATGAAAAACTTAAAAACATCGTAAAGAAGAATGACGGAGAAATATATTCCGTTGGACATCACCAAGCACACGCAGCAAATGCATTTTTTTCTAGCAATTTTGAAGATGCTCTTATTATAACAATCGATGGTGGAGGGTATGAAGATAACAACTTTGTATCTGCCTGTACGGCATGGAAAGGCAAAGGGAACAAAGTTGAGCCGCTCCATCTCTTTCCTTTGGAAAAAATAAATATTGGCGGAATATGGACCAGAGTTACAAGATATATTTTTAAATTATCTTCTGGGTGGCCAAGAGGACATTCTGCTGGGACTGTGATGGCCATGGCAGCTTTGGGCAACTCGGAGAGATTTTTAGATGATTTTTATAAGATGTTGACAACAGACTTGGCAATGGCCTCTGCGCGTCCGCACAACCAGCCAAAAGGGGTTTATGATGGAAACGATCCTGAACATCCTTATTTGAAGAAGTGGGCTAAACTAGCAGATGAAAGTGAAGAGAATAAATTTGATATTGCGGCCGCTTTGCAGAAAGCAACAGAGAAATATCTCAAAGGATTGATAGGGGAGATACTTCAGAAAAATCCAAGCAAGAATCTTTGTCTTTCTGGCGGTGTCGCTCTAAATTCAGTCGCAGTGGGTAAATTTAGAAAATGGTTTCCAGATTTGGAGGGCATTTATGTTACACCAACACCACATGATGGTGGGTTGCCAATTGGGGCTGCTCAATATGTGTGGCATCAAATATTAGACAATCCGAGAATCAAGTGGGAAGATAATTATACTCCTTATCTGGGATATGTTTATGAAAATGTTGAAGAGACTTTGAAAAATTACTTTGACAAGGTGGAGTGGCGAAAAGCTTCTGACGATCAGGTGGTAGATCTTTTGTCGGAAGAAAATATAATCGCAGTATTTGGAGGAGGCTCAGAGTCTGGAAGAAGGGCTTTGGGGAATAGAAGCATCCTTGCAGATCCTCGTAGTCCGAATATGAAAGATTTGATCAACGAAAAGGTAAAACACAGACAGTGGTTTAGACCATTTGCACCTTCTATTCTCCGTGAAGAGGTTTCTAAATGGTTTGAAGAAGATATTCCCAGCCCTTATATGAGTTTTGTTCTTAAATTCAAAGAAGAGGCAAGAGACAAAGTTCCGGCCGTTGTTCATTTTGATGGCTCAGCAAGACTTCAAACAGTGGCCGAAAAAGATAATAAATGGTATTATAATTTCATAAAAAAATGGCATAAAAAATCAGGTGTCCCCATTGTTCTCAACACCAGTTTCAATGATCGAGAACCTATATGCGAAACAGCCCAACACGCAGTGAACTGTTTTCTAAAGACTGATATTGATTATTTATATTTTTATGATGAAAATTTATTGGTTAGCAAGAGATAGGAGAAAAAGTTTTGAAAATAGGCATTCTCGGAGTAGGGGTAGTTGGAAGCGCTGTCAAGTATGGTCTTGAAAAACTAGGCCACAATATTTGGGTACACGATCTTAGGCTTGGGACGACAATTCAAAATGTCCTAGGCACAGAGATGTGCTATATCTGTGTTCCTACACCTTCTTTAGAAACTGGACAGTGTGATACTGCTATTGTTGAAAAAGTGGTTCACGAACTAGAACAACATGGTTATGATGGCATTATTGCCATAAAATCGACTGTGGAGCCCGGAACAACCGAAAAGCTGAGAAAAGAGACCGGTAACGACAAAATTTGTTTTGTTCCGGAATTTCTTAGAGAACGTTGTGCTATATCAGACTTTATTGAAAATCACGACCTGTGTGTCATAGGAACGGAGGATATGAAAATATTTGATTTGGTGAAAAAGTCTCACGGCTCTTATCCAAAGAAAGTAGTACAATTATCTCCAACAGAAGCAGAATTTTGCAAATATTTTAGCAATGTCTACAATGCTACATTGATAACCTTTGCAAACAATTTTTCCGAAATATGTGAAAAAATGAATGTCAATTACAGCAATGTCAAGAATGCCGTTGTAAACAGGAACCATATAACGGATAGTTATCTAGATTGCAATGACAGTTTTCGGGGCTTCGGCGGCGTGTGCCTTCCCAAAGATACTAAAGCTATGGCGTTTATCTCTTCGATGCTTGAAACGGAGGGGGAGATGTTCGAATTTCTTATAAAAGAGAATAATAAATATAAAATAACAGTTCCAAAGGGGATGAGAGATGACTCCTAAAGTAACATTTGGTATTATAAATTATAATAGATTATTTTATTTGAAGAGTTGTGCTGAATCTTTGATGGAGTCTGTAGAGGATTATGATAATGTAGAATTTATCTGCATTGATGATAATAGTAGGGAAGTTGGCACCAAGGCATATCTAGCCTCTTTGCGAGAAAGAGGATGGACAGTTATTAACCAAGAAGAATATAGGATAGGCAGAAAACTAGTAACAGATGAATATAATGATACTACTCATATGAACGCTTTTGCCGATGCTTTAAATATAATTTTGAAAAAATCATCCGGCCAACTTTTTGTACCGCTTCAGGGGGACATGGAATTTGTGAGAAAAGGATGGCTTCCTGATTATGTTGAATTATTTTCAAAAAGGCGCGATATTGGATGTGTTCTTTTAGACGCACAGAGAAAAGCTAGGTTGAAAAAAGCGAAGTTTGAGGAACAGATTTTTACTAAAACAAATCTTTTTGCTGTTGATGTGGATAGGAAAATATCTGGTGCGGGAGATGCAATGTATAGAACATCTTTGGTCAAAGATTTGGGGGGTTGGAACCCCTCTCCCGCTTTGACAAAATTTGGAAACAATCCAACCTCAGAGACTGATTTCATAATCAGGGCATATACAGAACACGGTGACAAAATAAAAATATATCAACCATTTAAACCTCCGGCCGTTGCGATATTGACAGATCCAAGCGGAACAAACGCTAGGATAAGGGGTGGAAAAAGATATGGAAGCTATTGGCAGGCAATGGATAATAGATATTATATATGGAGCAACACACAATGGAAAAACGACGAAAGGCCACAATCTATAGAGGAGTTGGTTGTTACAAATGGTAATTGGGAATTACCAATCGATGAAAATGGAGACATAATAAAGTTAGGAACAAAAATTGATCTGCTTGAATACGAGGAGATATAATGAGCTTTTTCAATGACAGTAAAAAAAGAAATATATTAATAACCGGCGGTGCCGGCTTTGTTGGTTATCACTTGGCAAAAACTCTTGCTGATGAAAATCATAATATCACAATAATTGACAATTTTCAAAGACCAAATGAAGATGAAATGTTTTTGCAATTAGTGTCGAAAGACAATGTTGAACATCTCAAAGTAGATATATCCAGTCATGATGTATATGATAACTTGGAGATGAACTATTATGATGTGATTTATCACTTTGCGGCACTTAATGGAACGGCTAATTTTTATAATCACCCGGAAAAAGTTGTAAAAATAGGGACATTATCTACGATATATTTGTTGGAATGGGTCGCAAAACATGAAAATAGGCCAAAAATAATATATACAAGCAGTTCAGAAACATATGCCGGCACGGCAAAACTTTTAGGGGAAAACTTTCCCTTGCCAACACCAGAAGATGTCCCCCTTACAATTGACGATGTTACAAATGTTAGGTGGAGTTATGGAGCTAGTAAACTTTTGGGCGAGGTTGCGTTTTATTGTTATGGCCAAGCGCACGAGATTACAGATTTTAACGTTGTGAGACTTCACAATATATATGGACCTAGGATGGGTTTTGAGCACGTTATCAGCCAGTTTATCGAAAGATATAGAAATGGTGAAAGACCTCTCGCTGTCTATGGCGGTTCAAATACTAGATCTTTTTGTTTTATCACTGACGTGTTGGCCGCGCTTTCAAAAATAACTAACGAAGGAATTCCGAGAGAAATTTATCACATTGGAAATGATAAAGAAGAAATAAGAATAGATGATTTGGCAAAGCTGCTTTTTGAGATAAATGAAGAAAAAATCAATATCAAGGTTCATGAGGCTCCGGAGGGAAGCGTCAACAGAAGATGTCCAAATATTGATCGGCTCAAATCTTTAGGGTACGAAAATGAAACCTCTCTAAAAAATGGACTCAAAGTAACATATGATTGGTATAACAGATGATGGAACAGTTAAAAAAAGAAATCTTTGAAAAAGTAGAAGAATATTTTGCAACAAAAACGAATGAGCCTAGTGAAAAAATAGGTGTTGCTTATCCATGTTTTGATCACAAGGAAGTCAATCAAGCTCTGGATTCTTTGCTCGATGTTTGGATTTCTCAAGGTCCAAAAGTAAAACAATTTGAAAAAGAATATGCTAAATATATCGGTACAAAATATGGAATTGGATGCAATTCGGGAAGCTCAGCAAACTTATTGGCTTTGACCTCGTTAATTCAGGCTGGACATTTGAAGCCCGGCGACGAGGTTATTGTTCCTGCTGCAACTTTTACAACCGTTATCTCTCCTTTGTTACAAACTGGTTTGGTGCCTGTATTTGTGGATGTTGAACTGGAGACATATAACAACGATCCGGCAGCAATAGAGAGGGCAATTACGGACAAGACAAAGTTGATAATGATTGTTCATTCTTTGGGTTGTGCTTCGAAGATGGATGAGATTATGCACATATCTAGAAATTACAATATACCGGTCTTAGAGGATTGTTGCGAGGCTCACGGCTCCTCCATTGACGGCAAGAAAGTTGGAAGTTTCGGTCTAATTTCTACATTTAGTTTTTTCGTTGCACACAACATGACAACAGGTGAAGGTGGCATGATAATGACTAGCGATGATGAACTTCATGACATACTTCGCTCTGTTCGCGAATTTGGCCGCCTGACAAAATATGAAAAGAATAAACCTAGGTTTTATTATAGCGATGAACACTTGAATGAATATGATGAAAGATATGTGTTCACAAACGTTGGGTACAATCTTCGAATGACGGATATTGCCGCTTCGCTGGGCATTGAGCAGCTTAAAAAATTGGATGATTTTAATGACGCAAGAGTAAAGATAGCTCATTTTTATACCGAAAGTTTGTGCAAGTTTCAAGATTATCTAACTTTGCCAAAAATACCATTGGGGTATTTTCACTCTTTTTATGGCTATCCGTTTGTTATAAAACCTGATGCTCCTTTTACTCGACAAGAGCTGGTCAACCATTTAGAAAACAACAATATTGAAACTAGGGCTTTCATGGGTGGCGATCTTTCAAAGCAGCCGGCCTATAGAAATACACCATGCAAGACGCCATATAGTATGCCAAATACAGATCTGATGTTTAATAATGCATTTTTCATTGGCTGTCACCCTTTTATAACCGAAAAACAAAAAAAACAAATTGTCGAAGCATTTGAAAGCTTCTTTTTGTATAAAAAGCTAAAAATATGAAAATTTATCTCAATAGGAGTCCAAAAACAGGCCCATGGGGCGGCGGTAACAAAACTGTTACAAAGCTTTCGGAGAAGCTTGTTGAACAGGGGCACGAAGTGGTTTATGAGTTGTGTAAGGGCATAGATATAATATTCTGCTTTGATCCGCGGCCAAATGAGAGAGGCGAGCAATATGCAAATTTTTTGGATTATAGAAATAAAACTGATTGCAAAATAATTCAAAGAGTTGGAGATTTGGGAACACATGGAAAACCACAGCTAACCAGCTTTGTCAAAGAAACAATAGAGTTGTCCGACTTTCTCATCTTCCCCAGTGAATGGGCGAAGGAAAAAATAGAATATAAAAAAAACAATTATAAAATCGTCCACAACGCTCCTTTGGAAATGTTTTATAATTACAGAAACGAGAATTCTAATATAGTAGGGCAAAAAATAAAAGTAATTACTCATCACTGGTCGACGAATCCAAAAAAAGGTTTTGATTATTATAACACAGTTGATCGTGCATGCAGAGATAGTAAGTTCTTAAGTTTTACATATATTGGAAGATTACCTGAAGATATGGAAATGAGCAATCACATTGAAGCTACCGGCGACAATAATTTTATAGCTAAAAAATTGTCAGAAAGTCACATATATCTTACGGCATCGGAGGAAGAAGCAGGCGCTAATCATGTTTTGGAAGCCATGGCAGCCGGGATACCAGTCGTATATCATGAAAATGGTGGGAGTATTCCAAATTATTGCAATGGTTATGGATTATCTTTCGAGGACGAAATGAGCATGTTTGTAAAAATTCGCGATGTTGCTTATAATTATGCTGATTACAAAGCTGCCACAATGAAGTATCAAAGAAACATGTCAAATGTTATAGAGGAGTACATAGAAGTAATATGCAACATAGGGTGAATATTAGCATTGATGATGTTTCTCCGCATCCTAAATCTTCTACCAAGGTTCTAAAACAATGCTATAAAATAATAGAATCTTTTCCATCAGCAAAATTTACATTGTTTATTCCAATAGCCTATTGGAGAACTGTACGTCCAAGTATATCTACTAGCGAACCCTTGTTTATATCAGAGTATCCGTCCTTTTGTGATGAGTTGAGAAATTTATCAAAAGAAAATTTTGAAATTGCGTATCACGGATATTATCATGGTATTCCAAACAAGAGTGACAATGATGAATTGAGAGATTTAAAATATGATGAAGCAATTTCTTTATATGAAAAAATGTTCAAAGAAGTAAAAAAAGCTCAATTGGAAAAAGTTTTTAAAAAAATAATCCGCCCGCCGGCTTGGAGGATGTCTCCCGAAGCTATCAAAGCAGCAAAGCATGTGGGTTTTGAAATATTGGCACTTTCGCCAGACAAGTATCCTGACGGCTCTTTGGATTACAAGGAGGAGGATAAAAAATTTGGTAACGTTGTTTACTATAATGTGTGCCCTCCGTCTAAAAAAATGGAATTGTATGAAAAAACAGAAATTGTTTATCACGCCTGCGAATGGGACAAAAATTATCTTGACGAAAAACATGCTGATCAGTTGATTGCTTTTTTTTCAACCCACGAAGAACAAGTGGATTTTTGTTTTATGAAGGGTATGATATAATGGGCAGATCTGATCCTGTAGTGTTTCAATTTTACAGGCAAAACATAACACCAGTGGGAAGTGTTGCCTTGTTGGGGTTCACAGATGCTAATCTTTTTGAAGGAGATTTGTATGATTTGCAGTTGAATAATTGGGACATAAATTCTGATTGGAAATTAGATAAAAAGTATGATACAATTATCAGCCTTAGATGTCCATATTTCTCTAAAAATCCTCAAGTCTTTGTTGACAAATGTTACGAACACTTGAACGATGGCGGCTTTCTTTATATGGACTGGGGATTGGGTGATCATTGGAGATTTGAAGATTATAAAGTTGGTTGGAAGAAAAATGGAGAACAAGAATATGCATATGGTGATTCGAATTTTCTTTGGTCAACAGCTTGGGGTGATGAATTTTTAGACGATGATCAATATAGATTATTTTGTCAAAGGGTTGAAAAATTTGGATATACCGACGTAAAGAGCGCTATTTTCAAAGAGGTTCCCTCGATATTGGAGCTGGATTATATAAGAAAATATTTTAAAGTGGGGTATAGAGTTCTCGCCCTTTGGGATGATAGACCTCAATTATATATCCTAACTGCGGGAAAGAAGATATGAATTTTGTTGCCACAGAAACAACATTTTTAAGATATTTTCTACCTCTTATAATCGAAGGGAACAAAAGAAAAATTAGTTCAAAACTTTTTATTTCCCCAAATAATAAATATAATAATCCCTATTCTTATATTTCAAATATTAAAGAGTATGCAAACAATTACGGTTTTGAATTATTTGACTTGGACCAGATCGCCAATCATCCAGATATCACTTTTTTTGTCGAAGGTTGCGGCGCAGATCGTGTTCCTTATGATAGGGAGAAAATTTCTTTTACCTATATGACTGATTTTTCACTATCGTATAAAAACTATATTGACAAAGTTGATTATGTTGTCCATCCTAGTGAATTTTTTGCAAAATATTATAAAATTGAAGGAAACAAAAATCTTTATTTAGGTTCTCCAAAATATGACATAGAATTAAAAGATAAAGACATTTTATCTAAATACAATTTGACAAATGATAAAAAAGCTCTGATTATGTTTCCGAGAAACAGGGATTTGCATCTAATAGACATTAGAAAAATATATCGCTCTTTATCAGACTTGGGCTACAAGATAATGGTCAAAACCAGAGGAAAAGACCCAGTTACCGATAAAAACAACAAAGGTGATTATTATTTTGAAGATTGTTCTTGGTTTCCTCACACCGGCATGGAGTTGATAAGAGTATCTGATCTTATTATAAACTTTAGCTCTACCACTATAAAAGAGTGCGTTCTTCTAAGTAAGCCAGTTATAAACTTTCACATTAAGCCATTTAAAAAACCATTGGATTTCCTGTATAATTATGGTTATTGTGACATGTATGAGAAACATGTCGATGAAGATAAACTAAGGGAATCAATTCAAAGGTTGACGACAGTTAGTTTGGAAGATGAATTTGAACTTTCGATTCAAAAACATCTTTTTCCTGTCAAGGGTACGTGTAAAAGAATATTGGATTACTTAGAGGTGAAATGAGAATACTTGCAATCATACCCGCTCGCGGCGGAAGTAAAAGACTAGAAAAAAAGAATATTTATCCCATTTGGGGAAAGCCGATGTTACATTGGGCAGTAAAGGCTTGTCAAGAGTCAAGATATTATATCGAGCCATGGGTAAGTACAGAAGATTCAGAAATAGAAAAAATTGCTATATCTTCAGGCGCTCGTGTCCACCGAAGAGATCCAAAACTATCAAAAGACAAGGTATATAAACAAGTCGCTATTCGTGCGGCCGCAAAATATATATTTGACAATTCTGGAAAATATGATATAATAATATCTCTTCAAGCAAATTCGCCACAAATAAAAGCAAAGCACTTGGATGATGCAATTGACATGTTTTTAAAGTATGAAAGAGATGAAATTTTTAGCGTCGATGAAAACCTGATGCAAAATGCAGCTTTCAGAATTTTCAAAGGGGATTATGTTTTCCAAGAGGATTTAAGCACAAATTGTGGAGTTGTTGTTTGCCCCTTGCACGATGTTCACACAAAAGAAGATGTCAAGTTTATAGAGGAGTTGGGAGATGTCTAGAGTTTATATAATTAGCGAACTTTGTGGCCAATGGGGTGGTTCCATAAAGAGAGCAGAGCAAATGATTTTACAATCTAAGGTGGGAGGAGCAGATGCTGTAAAGGTTCAGCTTTGGGACACTTATAGAATGCCCGGAACTCATAGGAAAAAATGGGAATATCTTACGATGACAGAAAAGCATTTTCTTCATTTAAAAGATTATGCTGAAAGTTTGAATCTAGATTATTTTGCTTCGCCCTTTCACGAAGATAGGTTTGAGTGGATTAGAAAAGCCGGCCTGCAAACTAATAAAATCGCCAGCTCGCTTTTGGAATGGGATATAAAACTATGCGAAAAGATGGTCAAATCTGATATAAAAACTTTTTGTTCATTAGGAAAATGGGAAGAAGACCATCTCCCATTCCAGAGAGAAAATGTATTTTATATGCACTGTGTTGCAAAATATCCCCATTCTTATAGAGAAGCTTTTGAGTTGTTACCACCAGTTTTTACAGAAAAACTTTGTGGATATAGCGATCACAGCATTGGAATCGAAGCTTGTAAAGATGCAGTAAAAAGAGGAGCAACTGTTATAGAGAAGCATTTTACAATTGATAGAGATCTTCAGTGTGAAACTGAAAGTGCACATGTGTGCTCTATGGAACTAGCAGAGCTTTCCGAGCTTAGAAATTTTTGTGAAAAGAGATGATCCAAAGACCGAAAAAAGTTTTAATTATTGCTGCTCATTATGATGATGAAACGATTGGTGCCGGTGGAACTATAAAAAAGTGGTCCGATTTGGGGACGGAGATTCACGTACTTTTCGTGACAAATGGAAGCACAGGAATCGATCAAACTGGTGACTATACTTCTGAAGACATTGTTACAATAAGATCTGAGGAATCCAAAGAAGTAGCTAGGATGTTAGGTATTTCAAACATATACAATTTGAATGTGCCGTCTCAGAGTGTAGAAAATACACAAAGATTTTTTCACAGAATTATTTTTTATATTCGAAAACTTCAGCCAAACTTGGTTATGACTCACTTAAATGTGGACAAGCACCGAGATCACGTTCAAATATCAGAAGTTGTCAAGGAAGCATGTTGGAAATCGAATGAAGATATCCACGAAGAGCTGGGCGAATGCCACAGGGTTGATGATTTGTGGGCATTTGAAGTGACAGATCTTCTTCCAAAAGTTGATGTTGTTGTTGATATAAGTAACACAATTGACTATAAATTGGCCGCTATGGAGGTATATTCATCGCAAAAAAACGTCATAAAAGGCATTCTAAGCCATATTTTGGGCCTTTCTAGGGTTAGGGGTTATATGGTGGGGAAAATGCACGGAGAAGGCTTTATGCGGCTTTCTCATGGCCCTCTAGTGTGTTGAAATTGTTATGAATATTTCGATTATTACATCTAACCACTTGCGTCACAAAGCTTTTGCAAAAAGATTGTGCGATATATTGAGTATAAAGACCGTTGTTTGCGAGAGCAAGAAGCGCTCAACAAAGCAATTTCACGAAAAAGAAAAAGATTATTACAAAGAAGTAGAAGAATGGTCCCCGTACAATCGTTTTGTTGTATGCGCAGAGGGTGCCGTCAACGGAGAGGTTATTGAAGACATTCTCAAGAAAGACAAGTTGGATTATTTGTTCATTTTTGGCTGTAGTTTGTTAAAAAAGAATATTTTTTCAATTCCAAAGAAGGGGTGTATCAATATACACACGGGTCTGGTGCAAAGTTTTCGCGGGGTTGACAGTAGTTTGTGGGCAATCTATGAAGAAAAACCCGAAGCAATTGGAGCAACGATTCATTTTGTCAACAATTCAATTGACGGAGGGAATATCATAGCCCAAAGCAGAACAGAGCTGGACATGGAAGACGATTTGCATGACATTTTTTTCAAAACTTGTAATACGGGTTTTCAACTTCTTGAGGAAAAAGTTTTTGATATACTTGCTGGCCGTACCCGGCAGAAAAAATTGACAAAAAAAGGAAAACTTTATCAGAAAAAAGATCTTACAAAGCAGGTTGTAGAAGAGGTTGTCCAAAAAACGCCCGATGTGATAAGAAAATATTTACAAAACAAAGAAAAAATTGATTTGGGACTTAGGTTGATAAAATGAAAGTAGATATTATCCTATGTGCGCACAATGCAGAGAGAACAATAAAAGATTGCATAT
>CEUX01004880.1_pt1 | contig 29957 bp, 12 predicted proteins | sample 531361 | NCBI WGS metagenome assembly CEUX01 (sample SAMEA2622736, study PRJEB7988) | marine metagenome | isolation source: saline water (ENVO:00002010), including
GAACAAAAAGAAGTACAACCGGAAACAGAAACACAAGAAACTCCAATTTTAGAAGAAAAACCTAAAGTTGAAGATGTTGCGGTAGAAGAAAAACAACAAACAGTTACAGAGCAACCAGTTCAACAAGATGAACCTATAGGAGATTTAGATAAGTTAAAAGCTTTTATGAAAGAAACTGGTGGTAGCGTTGAAGACTACGTTAATTTGAATAGAGATTATAGTAAACTAGATGACGTAACTGTTTTAAGAGAATATTATAAAGGAACAAAATCACATCTTAGTGCTGAAGAAATTGATTTTATGATGGAAGATCAATTTGCTTATGACGAAGAATATGAAGATGCGAAAGATGTTAAAAGAAAAAAATTAGCGTTAAAAGAGCAAGTTGCCAACGCTAGAGCCCAACTGGAAGGGTTAAAATCCAGATATTACGAAGAAATCAAAGCTGGATCGAAGCTCACGGGTGAGCAACAGAAAGCTATTGATTTTTTCAACAACTATAACGAGAACTCAAAAGTTCAAGCAGAGCAATCAGCAAAACAACAAGCTGTATTTCAAGAAGAAACAAATAAAGTGTTTCACCAAAAATTCGAAGGTTTCGAGTATAATGTTGGAGATAAGATTTACAGATACAAAGTTAAAGATGCTAATGCTGTGAGAGAATCACAATTAAATATAGGTAATTTTATTGAGAAGTTTCTTGATAAAAATGGAAATATGTCTAAAACTGCTGATTATCACAAATCAATATTTACTGCTTCTAATCCAGATGTTATTGCTAAGCATTTCTATGAGCAAGGTAAAGCTGATGCTTTAAAACAAAGTATTGCTGAATCTAAAAATGTTAGTATGAAACCTAGGCAAGAACATGGAGAGGTTAAAGTACAGGGTGTTCAATTTAAACCTTTAAGTGGTAATACAACTTCTGATTTCAAAGTTAAAATTAGAAAATAAATTATAAATTTAAAACAACAATAAAAAATGGCAATTTCATTATCTGGGATTGGTGCAGGAACAATTGTACCAGCTTCCCAAAAAGTAACATTAGCCGGTAATTATGTTGATTTCGCTGCTGCTGCAACTGATCAGTGGGGACAACAATACATGCCGGATTTAATGGCAAAAGAAGCTGAGATATACGGTAAAAGAACGTTATCTGGTTTCTTAAACAAAGTCGGAGCTGAAGAAGCGATGGCTTCAGACCAAGTTATTTGGACTGAACAAGGTAGATTACACTTATCATATACTGGTAAGATAACTACAAATGGATCGGACGTTAATACTCCGTCTAAAATTACACTTGAAAAAACTATTGACGGTGTAGCTGTTAGTAGTTCTGCTCATGGTGTTAGGGTAGGTGATACCGTATTAGTAGCTAACGCTGATCAAGTATTTAAGTGTTATGTACCAGAGGTAGATGGTGCTGTTGTTACAGTAGCTCCTTATACAGGTACTTATTTACACAGTATGTTTACATCAGCTCCAACAGCAACTGAATCTTTAACTTTAATGGTTTACGGTTCTGAATATACTAAAGGAGTTACTGGTAGAGACAATGCTGTTGAGCCAACTGTAACTAGTTACTCTAACAAACCAATTATTATCAAGGATATGTATCAAGTTTCAGGATCTGATACTGCTGCGATAGGTTGGATTGAGGTTTCTGGTGAAGAAGGTCAATCAGGATACTTATGGTATTTAAAAGCTGAAGGTGATACTAGAGCTCGTTTTACTGATTATTTAGAGATGACAATGTTAGAGGCTGAAAAAGCTTCAACTGGAAAAGGTGTTAACTCTGCTACAGCAAATGCTGGTCTTGGTAAAGATAACGTGGGTTCTGAAGGTTTATTCGCTGCAATAGAATCTAGAGGTAATGTAGGTTCTAATCTTACAGCTGCTGGTAATTTTGTACTTCAAGACTTTGACGATATATTAGCAGAGTTTGATAGACAAGGTGCTATTGAAGAATACATGATGTACTTAGATAGAGAATTAGCTCTAGCTATGGATGATATGTTAGCTACTTTAAACGCAGGTTATGGTGGTGGTACTTCTTATGGTATCTTTAACAACTCTGAGGATATGGCTCTTAATTTAGGATTTACAGGTTTCCGTAGAGGTTCTTATGATTTCTACAAAACTGATTGGAAATACTTAAATGACAAAGCTACAAGAGGTGGTCAAAAGTTAGTTGATGTAAAAGGTTGTATGATACCTGCTGGAGTTTCTTCTGTTTATGATGAAACTTTAGGTAGAAACCTTAAGCGTCCTTTCTTACACGTACGTTACAGAGCTTCTGAAATGGAAGATCGAAGAATGAAAACTTGGACTGAAGGTTCAGTTGGAGGAAACATTACTTCTGATTTAGACGCAATGAAAGTACACTACTTATCTGAAAGATGTTTAGTTACTCAAGGTGCTAATAACTTTATGTTATTAAAAGTATAACTTGAATTTTTAAAAGGAGGGCGGCATGCATGTAAACGCTCTCTGCCCTCCTTTTTTATTTTATTAATTTTATTATATATTATATTATGGAAAACAATGAAAGAAATAGTGGTATTAAATTTACTGATACCGCTACTCAAAGAGAAAAAGTTGAAGATTTTAACTATACAGATACTTCAACACAAACAATATTAAACGAAAATCCAACACCAAAAAAAGATACTTGGGAGATAAAAGATAGAATTTATTATTTAGTTAGTGAGAGAAAACCGCTAACTTACATGATAAAATCTAAAGGTATCATGTATTTTGATGAGGAACGAGGTTACGAAAGAGAATTAAGACACACAACAAATCAAAGAAGTCCTTTTGTGGATGAGTTTAAAGGTGATGCTAGATTAGAACAAATAGTTTTTAGAAATGGAGTTTTATCAGTACCAAGAAACAAACAAACATTACAAAAACTACTTTCTCTTTATCACCCTCAAAAAGATACTGTTTATTACGAGTGGCAACCTAAAGCAGTTGCAGCAAGTCAATTAGATATTATAGAAACAGAAATTAACGCATTAAATATAGCTAAAGATTTAGATATTGATACTACTGAGGCTATTATGCGTGTAGAGGTTGGTTCTGAGGTATCTAACATGAGTTCTAAGGAGCTTAAAAGAGATTTGTTGCTGTTTGCTAAAAGAAACCCAGAATTGTTCTTAGATTTAGCTACAGATGAGAACGTGCAATTAAGAAATATGGGTATAAAAGCAACTGAAGCAGGTATAATTGAATTAGCTCAAGATCAAAGAACTTTTAAATGGTGTGGAACTGATAGAAAATTAATGACAGTTCCTTTTGGTGAACACCCTTATTCAGCTTTAGCTATGTTCTTTAAAACTGATGAAGGTTTGGAAATTTATAATAATATTGAAAAAAGATTACAATAGATAACCCTAAATAAAATAGCCACTCTATTTTCGGGGTGGCTATTTTTATATAAACTAAATGTAATATAGTTACTTATCAAGTGATTATATAAACATACATCTAAACAAAAAAATATGGCGGTAAATGTAGATACGGTATACCAAAGAATTTTAATGATTGCAAATAAAGAGCAAAGAGGTTATATAACACCACAAGAATTTAATCTTATGGCTAACCAAGCTCAAATGGATATATTTGAACAATACTTTTATGACTTAAATCAATTTAATAGAACACCTGATAATAACACAGAGTATTCTAATATGACAAGTATTTTAAAAGAAAAAATAAGTATTTTTGAAGACACGTTTGAAGCCACAACTAAAAGCGGTAACGCAATAACTTTACCTAACGATGTTTATAGGTTAGGTCAAGTATTATACGGTACAAGCGCTAGTAATTATAACGTTGTCGAGCCTATTGATAACAATAGATTGGTAAGTATACTTAGATCTAAATTAACATATCCAAGCGCTAAAAGACCTATATATGTTAGAAATGGAGATTCTATAGGTGATCACGGTTCTCTAAGATTAAGAATATATCCTTCTACATTAACAAGTAGTATAAAAATTAATTATATAAAACAGCCAGCCACCGTCGTGTGGGGATATAGTTTAGTACCTAATAGTGATGCCGTAGACGGATACACAGCTTTATATAACCAAAGTACATCAACAAATTTCTCTATCCATTCCTCTGAAGAAACTGAACTAGTTATAAAAATATTACAGTTGGCGGGTATAGTTTTAGAAGATCCTTCTTTATACCAAATGGCATCTGGAGAAGATCAAAAATCAATTCAACAAGAAAAAATATAAATAAATGGGATATATAGAATTTTTGGATAAAAATCAAAAACAGTATTACAGTACTAATTCGCCAGATATTTTTGGTGACTATCAATTTGTATCATTAAACGATATTATAGATAATTTTATGGTTGGTTATGTTGGAGATGGTAAAATAATAACAACGGTAAGTAGATCTGATGTGCAGTTTCATGCTATGAGAAATATACAAGAATTATCTTATGATACATTTAAATCTACAAAGTCTCAAGAAATAGTTGTTCCAAATACATTAACTATGATACTACCTCAAGATTATGTTAATTATGTTAAGCTTACTTGGCTTAGTAGTAAAGATGGTTTAGAATATATGATGTATCCAACTAGAAAAACATCGAATCCTTTAGATATAACTCAAGATGCTAATGGAGATTATACTTTTAGTGGTAATGACTTAGCTACAGACAATTCATCATCAACATGGGAAGATCATAAAGGTGCTGAGTTTGAAGATCCAGAAACAGATCAAGCTGTATATCCAACTTATTATATTGATCATTTAACCGGTAAAATACATTTTAGTTCTAATTTAACTGGTAAAACAATTATATTAAAGTATATATCTGATGGGTTGGGTTCGGAAGATGAAATGATTGTTCATAAGTTTGCTGAGGAAGCTATGTACAAAGCTATAGCTTGTGATATTCTTTCTATAAAATCAAACATTCCAGAATATATTATAAATAGATATAAAAAAGAAAAATTTGCAGCTAGAAGAACTGCTAAATTAAGATTGTCTAATTTAAAAATAGACGAATTAATACAAACAATGCGAGGTAAAGACAAAACTCTAAAAGGTTAAGATGCGTAAATTAAAAAGAAATTTTGTAAAATCTAAGATGAATAAAGACCTGGATGACAGGTTTTTACCACCAGGAGAATATAGAGATGCGTTAAACATTAGTGTAATAACGAATCAAAATTCTAGTAGTGGTGCTATTCAGAATTCTAAAGGTAATGAACAAGTATCAGATACTAGTGGTACTTTACCAAAAGAATGTATTGGTGCTGTTAGTGACGAGAGTACTAATTCTGTTTACTATTTTGCGAGTACACATGATGATGATACTTCTAGAATTCAAAATTGGTCAACTCTTAGTGGTACTGGTGGTACTGAGCTTATAACCGATCCAACAATGAGTTATAACTCTCAATCTAATCACCCTTTTTGGGACAATGGTCAAAACGCTGGAACTCACAACTGGCTGCCGGGTCCAGGATTCTTAAAAGTACTTAGTTTTGGTGCTTCTCAATCCCACTATTTTTGGAGTAATAGTATAACCTTACAAGATGGTCATACATATAAATTAGAATACGACATAACAGCTGTTAGTAATGGCGCTGGACAACCTGCTAGTAGACTTTTTATAGCAAGTGGTGGTGGTACTAATGCTGGTTCTTATAGACCTGCTCAAGACTACGATTTAACAGTTGGAACTGGACAATCTATAACTTTTACTTTCGACAAATCTCAAAATGGAAATAGTAATAATGTAAATATAAATTGGTGGCTTTATAAAACTTCTTCCAATAATGTTACAAAAACTATATCAGTAGACAACGTTAAACTATCTGATCAAACCGAATTAAATAGTGTTTATCAAGATATTATATATGAATATAAAGACAATAAAACAGCATTGGTATGTAATGACATCTATATGCTTGAAGTACCTTACGCTTCTGCGGCTTTAAATATTGCTAGTAAAACATTTACTAGTGAAATCTTATCAGAGGAATATTATTGGAGGATTGTTGATGAAGATTTAGAACCTATTGCTGATAGTGGCTGTAGAGGTATTGTTACTAGTTATAATACTAGTACTAATGTTGCTACTTTAGAAACCGAAGATGGTGGTGCTATAGATTGGCCAGGTTCAAATTCAACAAACTATAGAATGGTTTTTACAAAACCAAAAATACTAGAGTTAACTACACAGTCTAAAATGTCCGCTATAAATATTGTAGACGGTATGTTGTTTTGGACAGATGGATATAACGAACCTAAAAAAATAAATATAGAAAACTGTAAATTAGGTACGTCTAATTTCTTAACACCAACATACTTACATTTAGATGGTTTTGATGATGTTAATGATGGATTAACAGATTCTATAGTGAGATTAAGCAAAGAGCATGTTACTGTAATAAGAAAAGCACCAACCGCACCACCAATAATTCAAAAAATAACAACAACATCGCTAAGTGGTTTGACTAATAGTGTTACCTTTACAGCTGACTTAGATGCTTTAGGGTCAGGTGGTGGTATGGGGTTACAAGTTATAGTTCCAGGTGATAGTATAACTGTTACAACTAATGAAAATAGCTCAACAACAAGTTTACAATCTGGTGATACATTACAAATATTACAAGGTGGTCCAGATGTAGATAATTTTACTATTCCAGATATAACAGCTACAATAGATAGTTTTAGCGGAACATCTTTAACCTTAAGAATTACTTATGTTAATGAAGATGTAGATTATAGTAATAGTGAACCTTACAATTGTCAAAAGGGAGAAACAATGACTTTGTATAGGGAAAAGTTTGTAAAATTTGCTTTAAGATATAAATATATAGACGGAGAACATTCTTCTTTATCGCCGTTTTCTACAGTTTGTTTTCAACCAGAAGATTATGTTTGGGATAGTAATAGTGGTTCTAATTTGGGAATGTTAAATAAAGTTAAACATTTAGGTATGTGGGGTTTTGTTAGAAGTGATATACCAAAAGATGTTGTAGCTATAGATATATTATATAAACAATCTAATTCACCATCTATATTTAACTTTAAAACAGTAGTTCGTGATAGTTCTGCCTGGAACGAAGTCGGATTAGGATATAGTGGTAGGGGTCATAGAGGTTACCTAACATTTAGCGCTGAGGAATTACATGGAATGCTACCATCATCACAATTGTTAAGATCTTGGGACGCTGTTCCTAGATCAGCTGTAGCACAGGAGGTTGTTGGTAATAGATTAGTATATGGTAATTATAAACAAAATTACGATTTAAAAAGTGGTGGAGTTGATATTGATTTTCAAATAACAGCAAATTCATACGCTGGTCGTTATAATTCTTACTCTAAAGAAGGATTATTATCTTGTAAATCTTTAAGAAGGTATCAAGTTGGTGTTGTTTACGGGGATGTTTATGGAAGAGAAACAGCTGTGCTAACAAGTGAGGGTGGTTCTGTTGATATACCTGAATCTATTACAAATGGTAGAAACTTGTTAGAAGCTCAAATAAATTCAACCCCACCACCTTGGGCTGATTATTATCGTTATTATGTTAAAGAATCTTCTTCTGAATATTATAATTTTGCTTTAGATAGATGGTATGATGCTGGTGATAATAATATTTGGTTAGTTTTCCACTCTGCTGATAGAAATAAAGTTACAGAAGATTCTATATTATACTTAAAAAAGAAACATGGTAAAAACGAAGGGGTTGGTGGAAATGTAAGTGTTAAAGTTTTGTCTATTGAAAACGAAGCACCTGATATAACAAAAACAACTTATAAAATTTTAACAGCTTATAGTGGTCAAGATGAAAACGTAAGAAACGGTTTATCAACAACCGGTACTTATAATAGTGCTAGATACGGTTTTGTAGAAACCCCTGTGTATGTTGATGCTGCTGCATCCACACCAGTTCAACAGTCTCCACCATTAGTACCTTTTAAAGGTAATATCAACCCAGGTGATACTTTTATTGATATAGATCATTTAGCTTGGGAAGATTCTGATTTAGCTGGCTTAGAAAATGATTGGTGGAATCAAGGTTACGGTGGACAATTGGTTATGAAAGTACATAGAGTAGGAACTTATTCCGAAGAATATGTAGTTTCAAATATACAAACACCCTCTAATTCAACTACAGCAGCTACGTATGATAGATATAGAATAACATTAGATAAGCCTTTAGGAAGTGATGTTTCCTTTGTTAAAATAAACGCACATCACGCGACTGTACCTTTTCAAATGAATACTCATGTTGATTTAGTTTTTTACAACAAAATAATAGCACCTAAACCAGAACATATAGGTAAATTTTTCGTCAAGGTTCAAAAAACTCCAGAAATACAAAACTACGTAATGACCGATGGTAAAAACATTGAAACTAGAGATTTCATGGAGTTAGCAGTACCTTATTTAGCTCATAATGCTATTTATTATAGTGATGGTAGTACCGGTATATCAACAACTCACGCTAATGTTACCGCTGGTAGTAATAAAGCCGGAGGAATAGAAGGTGCAACGCATACAACTTACGCTGCTGATGATGGATCTGCTGAATGGCACTATAGAATTGAGGGTAGAACTGCCAACTTTACAAACACTGGTGTTAACGCTAGGACTGAAACTGAGTGGCAAGATTACTGCAATAGACATTCTTTAAACAATGCTACAGATGAATTTATAGCTATATTTAAAGAACCTTACACACAATTAAAACAATGGTATTATCAAAATGGTCCAAATTGGACACCTCTATATAAAGCTTCTGATGGAACAGTTGATGCTAGTAGTGGTGGTTCATGGACAAATACTGGTTCAGCGGTAGTACCCGCTATTGGTAATAACTGGACTGACAATAATCCAGCTAGATTTGTAAATGGTACAGATGATGCGGATGGTTACAAAACAAGTATACCTGTTTATATGGATACTTTATATGCGCAACAAGGTGGTGGTTGGGATGGACATATTTGGTCTCAGTATGATGGTGCTGAACCTAATAATTTTCCTGAAACATCGGTGGTTAGAAACGGTGCTGGAGCCGATAAAGGTAGTACAGCTATGGGATTTGTTTATGTTGCTGGTACGAACGAATATTCGGATGATAAATTGTGGACTTTCTGGAACAGACTGACTGTTAACGCTAAATATGGTACTTTTCAAAAGTTTTATTTTAAAGATGATCCAGATAAAATAATATACACTGTTAACAATGCTTATTGGCATAGAGCATTAAAACTACACACGGCTTCAGGCTCAAACCCTACTAATCCAGGTTGTAATGATGCTAAAATATCTAGAATAGTATTAGATAAACCATTAGGACAAGGACCAAGTGGGTGGTCACCGGTATACCATTCTTCTGTAAACGCTGGATCAGCAAATTACCCAGCGACTATTGACACTGGTATAGGTTATAGTGATCCAAGTAATACACAATTAACAACAACTATAGTTCTTATAGATGAACAATTCGATAACGATGATACATTTACAGTTGATAGTCCAGCTGTTTTTGAAACAAAACCTATAATAGAAGAAGGTGTTGATATTTATTACGAAGCAGGTCCAGCTATACCAATAAAATTAAAAACACAAGAACAATTATCTATATCAGCTTATGGTAAATATTTACCTAGTGAAACAGAAAAAATAGCAGTGAAGGGATCTGCTATAGAAGTAGATTACTCTGGTAATGGTGGTGGTACTTTTCAATCTACAGTTGAAAGTGTTAACACTAATGGTATTATAGTTTGTGAAGATACTGAGGGTACAGCTGGTGATATAGTTAACGGTGATATTGGTAGGGTATACTTTAGATATGACCATAAAGACATGGGTTATATAAGTTTTAAAGTTGAAGCACATAGTTCTACTGGAGCACCACCAAAAATGTATTTAACACCAAAGCATACTATTCATGGTAGACCAAACGGTATTTCTTATGGTAATTGTTTTTCTTTTGGTAATGGTGTTGAATCCGATAGAATACGAGATGATTTTAATACGGTTGTAATGGGGAAAGGTGATATAGCGTCAACTACATTACCATCTGTTGAGAAAGAGAATCATCATAAATATGGCTTAATATATTCTGGTATATATAATTCTAAAACAGGATTAAATGATTTAAATCAATTTATAGCAGCGGAAAATATAACTAAAGACTTGAATCCTGATTATGGATCAATTCAAAAACTAAACACAAGAGAATCAGATATGACGGTTCTATGTGAAGACAAGATATTAAAGTTATTGATTAACAAAAACTCTTTATACAATGCTGATGCTTCTACAAATATATCAGCTAGCAATATAGTTTTAGGACAAGAAGTTCCTTATGTTGGTGAATATGGAATAGCTAAAAATCCGGAATCATTCTCTCAACATGGTTATAAATCTTATTTTACAGATAGAAGTAGAGGTGCAGTGTTACGTTTATCTAAAGATGGTTTAACAACTATATCTAAAAATGGATTAGAAACTTATTTTGACGAAAATATAAGAGGTAAAGATTTTATTATAGGTACTTATGATGCTAAAAAATATGAATATAATATAACTTACAAAAAACCAGGGCCAACAGCTATTAGTAAAAGTATTAGTAATAACAACAAAACAATCACGTTTGAAAAACCACCCATAAACTACACCTGGAAGGTTGGAATGGAAATAGAGGGTGATGGTTTGGTGAGAGGTACAACAATTTCATCTATTACAACAGATACTCAAATTATTGTTAGTAATGCTATGATAGGTACTTTTGAAGCTGGTCAAGAATATAATGCTTTTGAAAAAGAAACAATAAGTTTCAATGATATATCTAACGGTTGGGTTAGTTTTAGATCTTTTTTACCTGAAAATGGATTAAGTGTTAGAGGTGAATACTTTACATATAGAGATGGTGATATGTATCAACATTATTTAAACGATACAGCTAATGAATATTATGGTGTTTCATATAATTCAAATATAACAACTATATTTAATGATGCCGCTGAAATAGTAAAGGATTTTAAAATTTTATCTTATTTAGGTAGTAAACCTAAAACTTTTGCTTCTACTAATAATAACCAAACAGTAGATTATGGTTGGTATGTAAAAGATATACAAACAGATTTAGAAGAGGGTTATGTGGGTAAATTTGAGAAAAAAGAAGGTAAGTTTTTCGGTTATATAAAAGGTAAATATTTAACAACGAACGCTAGTGGTAACACACAGAGAAAACTTTTAGGTACCGCTGAAGAGTTTACAACACAAGGTTTAGGTAATGTTGTTGATTTTAACTCTCAACCTGGTTGGTATAATAGTGTTAATTTAACTTTCTCAAATATAGTACACGAGTCTGCTCACAATGCAAACGATGGTGGATTTGATGTTAGTGTAACTGGAATACCCGCGGATAGAGGTGTTAGACTATATGATAGTAATAATAATATAATTAGTACCATGTTAGAAAATGATAGTGCTGGTACACATTCAGAAACATTTACTAATTTAGCTCCAGAAACATATGATTTAGTTGTTTTTAACGAGAGTAATGGAACTGAAGATGTGCAAATAACTTCTCCTACAGCGATTGTTAATCCTTATTTAGCATTTAATTTTGTTGATTTTGCTGGAAATACTGGATTTACATTTACAGAACCCACCACATACCAAGGTACTGATGGAGAGATTGCATTTACTATTAAATCTTACGGGCAATCTGGTAGTAAAAGCTGGAGATTACAAAGGAATGACGGTAATAATTGGAATACTATACAGGAAGATGCTTATTCGTTTGGTGATGGAACAACAGAAACACTTAGTGTTGTTATTAAAAATACTAATTCCACTATTAATGGTGTTATAGTTAACGCTATAGATGAACCTACTTTAATGGGTGGAACATATAGATTACATTCTAAATTAGGTGGACAATTACATCAAGTTGGTAATAGTTTTGATACTATAAGCGCGGCTATGCCATTTGGCTCAGGTGTAACTGGTGTATACCACATATCAACACTTACAGCTATTCAAGAAACTGCTTTTCAAACGCATGATTGTGAATTAAGATTTGATCTATTTAATTTCTCCTTCCAAAGTGGTGTTAATAATACTGATGTTAGTTGGAAAATATTTGATCAAACCAACAATGTGGTACATGATGGGACGCAGTTAAATCAAAGTAATTTTGGTTCTTGGGTTAATATCCCATATTGGATTAGAAAAGGAGATGGTTCTTTTGGTTCTTCCGGTAATACGACATCTGGTCTTAGTATTCCGGGTGGTATATTTGGTGGTCAAGTTTATAGAGTACAAGCTTATATTAGAGATGCTAATGGCGCTTGGGTTGCAAAAGCAAATGATTATAGAGAAGTAACAACGTTAGCATTTAATACTTCACCACCTACATCGATGTTATCAGTTTATCAAATTACTAATGAAACAGTTGGTGGTCTAAATGATGGTAGAATTGAATTCTTTATTCACCAAGATCCAGATGATACTGGTTATACAACTGGTATTGGATTTAAAATATTTAGAGACATTGATCTTGTAACACCAATAATAGATTGTTCAACTGGTGCAGCTATAAACAATGTTACATGGCCTTTAGACGCTAACGCAAGTACTGATGAACAAGTAACAGTATCTATATCAGGTGATTCTTTATTAGCTTATTTTGAAAAAGGTTGGCAAGCTGGTCAACAGGTATCAGCACCTAACCAAGTGTATGGTCTCAATGGTGATACGTATAGAATACAAGCTACATATCAAGGTAACGATATAACTGGTGAATTTATAGATGTTACAGTTTCAATAGATACAGCTCAAACACATGATAATATAAATTAAACAATAAATAAAATGCCAATAACAGGAACAGGACCTACTAACAGTGACATGGAAATGGTTTTTGACAACGCTTTTGAAACTTTAAGTTCAAATCAAAGCGCTAGTACAAATGGTGATCATTGGACCACTGGTCCTCACACAACAATAAATCACACTAACAACAGAGCGGAAACAGCGGGCGCAAGTTATCAAGATGTTATGTTATCTCAAAGCAACAGTAATAATACTAGTGTAAACATGCACACTTTTCAAGCTGGTAAAGTGTATAAAGTACAAATTGTTGTGGAGACTTATACTTCTGGAACTATAAATCTAGTACCAAAATCAATTGGAGGAGTTTATGATGGTTGTTTTCTTAGTGAGGATGATTATGGAGAGGGTGAACCTCAAGATGGTAGTAGCGGTAATTATAGTACAGAATACGAGTTTACACTAGATAATGGCGCTGGAACATATAATGTATATATGAGAGCTAGATATATTGATGATAGTTATCTCGAGTTACAAGCAGGCTACAACGGTTTTTCTGGCACTATAGGTTCAATAAGTGTAACTGGTGGTATTGATGGAAAAATTAATTTTTCAATTGATAATAATGCTGGTGTAACTGGTTATAATGATTTAAGTTTTAGATTAGTTAGAACTTCAGGATCGGCTGAATTAGTAAATGGTTACGACAGGGGTGTAACATGGGGCACAACTAATCCACCTGTAGAAATAGAGATTGGTCCAAGAAGTAAAATAGATGGCGTTTGGACTAGTTCTAACGCTAGGAAATTAAGCGTCTTTAATCAACAAACAATGATTGATTTGATACCTGGAACTTATAAACTATACAAAACAGTTGGTGGTGTTGATACAGACGAATTAAACAATAGCGGTAATATCGTTACATATGAGGATATTGTGATAGACCCTTATCAAGGTGCAGCCCCACCGGTTATTGTAGGTGGTAATGGTGGTGGTGGTGGTGGTAGTGCTCCTGTAGGAAGTTCTATAAAATTTAATCCTTACGACCCTGCTAACACTAACAATGATGATGGTCCTGCGGTATATATAGATCCAAACACAGGTACAGGTCAAGGTAACCATATGTATGGTTGGCCATCAAATCCCACCGCAAGTCAAACTTACAATAATGGTGATGGAAGTTTTTGGGTTGCCATATGGATATATATAGAATCTGCTACTAATAACTGGGGTGATACTATGGGAGATAGTAAATATAAAACAATAGCATCACATGGTTATTGGAATAATTGGAGTGCTGCAGGTAGACAGGGTAGAATTTGGCATGCTGGATTAACTGAATATGCTGGTAAAAAAGGTTTAGCTTTTACAGTGCGTACTATGGATTGGTTAAGTCACCCACAATCTACGATGGTATATGGAAAGGGTGATACTTTTACTAGAGTTACGCAGTATGTAGATCTTTGGGGTGATAATGCAGATAGTACTTATGGTATAAAATTAAACCAATGGAATCAATTAGTTTTTCAGCATGATGGAACAGATATTAGTTCAGCTATGATAGATAGAATAAAGAATACGGGTGGATACAGTAATACCTGGGGTGGTCCTTTTAACTTTGATCAAAATGCTAGTTATCACTTTAATAGTGCTGGTTATCCACCGGCAATCAATACCGTGCTTTCAGTACCTCAAAGAGTAACTGATGGGGTGAATGGTGGTCATATTTACGTTAACGGTTTAAAAGTTGGTGGAGATGGGGTTAACCAAGGTGGTTTATATGGAAGTAGTTTGTGCCACACCCCGTTCAATGATGATCTACAAACAAACGCTATTAAGTTGTCACAAGCAAAACAATCTAGTAACCGTTTGTTTCCAGGTCCATTTGGAGGTAGTTACAACTCGGATAAATACTCTATAATGGTTGGTTGTAACGGTTCACCAGCCTATAACGAAAACGCAGCCGTCGGAGCGGCAACCAATCCTAATGGAGGAACTGTTAATACGTTTACGTTTTCACCTAAACACGATGCAGGAGCTGGACATCATGTTTATTTTGATAATTTTATGATGGGTGGCTCGCTTTTAACAGATACAGAAATTTCTAATATGTACACTTATAATAGTTTTAATGCAAATGGTAGTTTTGCTGATGATAGTATATATAATGATACTAGACTAAACTTATGGTTTAAATTTGATGAAAATACAGGTTCAGAATTAATCGCTCATCATATCGCAGTTGGAACCGCAAATTCAACGAGTAAAAAAGGAAGTTTTACTAATAATTTTTCAGATTGGGACGACAACACAACACATAGTTAAAAATAAAATATAAATGAAAAAATCAGCAACCACTAAATTAAACACACCGAGTTCTGTAACGGGTAACACTACTACTATAGCTACCGGTACGAAAAGCCAAACTGCTAGTGATGGAGTCGTTTCGCAGGTTGCAACCGTTACCGTTAGTAGTGGTCATTATATTGGAAAATTTTCAACAACAGAATTTACTGAAATATTTAATGTTACTTTACAAGCTGATACAGGAAGTAATTATTATTATTCAGCTCAACCATATCTATCTATTGAAAATGAAGTTGCCACTTACAAACAAACACAAGTTAATACCTATGATGATGATGGTAAAATAACTAAATGCGTTTTAACACTTTTCTATAAAGCTAGCACAGACGAGGTACAAAACGTTATACCTGAAGTTGACGTTAATTTTACTGTTGCTCAAACAACTGCTACTGTTAAAAAATTATATTCTATAGGATGTGTAAGTAATCTAGTTGGTACAACAAGTCCTTTATATGTTTTTTGTAAAGGTGATATTGGAGCACAGTTTAAAATGAGTGTTAAAGATGAAGACGATAATGAAGTCGCTACAACCTCTTTAGTTAGAACTATAACACCTGAAACTATCAATGATTTAGATATAGAAAGCATGGATTATGTAAAACAAAAAAAACCAGGTGTTAAAGTGTGTAAATATAATATTCCAGCTAGATCTTCTAAAAAAGTTTGGACTGTTACGCCAACTGTACACACGGGTACAACCGCTGGTAGTGGATTAGCAGCTATTACTTTTACACAAACACCTATAGTTGATATTTCTTTTACAGCAACAACAACAGGTTTAAGCAATGTTACCATGTCTACGGCTGTTACAAATAGTAATGACGTGTCTACTGGTAGTGTTATAAAATCTACTGGTAGTACTCTATTTTCAGTAGAAGATGCGCCTACTGGTAGGTTGGTTTTTACTATAACAAGCACTGGTAGCGCCATCACGGTAGACACAACTTTTAACAACGGTTTACCTATATTTAATCAAGCATTATCTGCTGTGGCTGCTGATAGTTCTAGTTTTACAAATATCACTGGTGGTGGTGTAAACGAATGCTTGTTTGAGTTTAATGATTTTTCTATAGAGCAAACAACTACACATATAATAACTTTAAAATGTAATTATAAAATTAAAGTAAGTGCTACAGCTGATTTCGCTATAGGTTTAACGCTTAATGATTTTATTAATCAATAAAAATATAAAATATGGCTACAAGATCCGTTACTTTTTCGCCTATAAACAAATTTAACACATCGTTAACTATCGGTGATAAATTACAAACTGTTGTCAACGAAGCGTTTAAAACAGTTGGAACAGTAACTGATATAGTTGAAGATACTACAGCTAATAAAATAGAAGTTTTTTATAACGAAGCATCTCCAATTATTAGTATTACTTCTGGTGATTTCATGTTGTTTGTAAAAAACAAGAGTATAAACCAAGGTAGTGTAAAAGGTAGACATGCTACTATTAAAATTGAAAATGATTCTACATTGATATCAAAAGTAACAGATTTAAGCGTGGGTATAACAGAAAGTAGTAAATAATACACAAAAAGTGTAATTATATATAAAATATAAGATATGAAAATAAAAAACAATATATTATGGCTGTAGGTAGAATAACTAATAAAACAAAATCAGGAGATTCACCAGCTAAAATTTGGGGCGCTGTAATCGGGGCAGCTGTTGGTTTATATAATGGCTACAAAAGTAGAAAACAGCAAAAAAAGCAAATGAGAAGTTTACAAAGTCAAAGATCTGTAGATAATTCTAGACTTGAGAAAGGTAGAAAAGCTTATGAAAATATGAAGTTTACAAACCCTTATGCTGGTTTTTCAAATCCTTATGCTGACACTCAAAACCCATATGCTGGTATGAGTAATCCTTTTTCTGGAATGCCAAACTCTTTTGCAGGTTTAAGTAATCCTTATGAAAACGTTACTAATACTTATGCTGGTATGACTAATGCTTTTGATGGTATGACGAATGCTTATGATAACATGACTAATCCATTTTCTGGACAAAATGCTTTTGCTGGTATGACTAATGCGTTTGGTGGAGCTACAAACGCTTTTGCCGGTGCTACAAATGCTTTTGCTGGAGCACAAAATCCATATGCTCAAGTTACGAATACTTTTGCTGATCTTGATAATCCATATGCTTCGATGTCAAATTCTTATTCTGGTATAGAAAATCCTTACGCGGATGTTAGTAATTCTTTCGCTGAAACAAAAAATCCATATGCCGCTGTAAATAATCCATACGCATCGATGAAAAATCCTTATGATAATATGGAAAACACAGCTGAAGATTTAACTGTTGATCAACAAGCGGCAGAATTTCAAACTAGACAAAACGCTCAATCTCAAGCTGACATATTAGGAAGTCTTAAAAGTAGTGCTGGTTCAACGGGTATTGCTTCTTTAGCCCAAGCTTTAGCTAATCAAAGTACAAATGCTAACGCTAAAGCCGCTGCTAATATTGCCCAACAAGAAAGTGCTAATCAAAAAGCTAAAGTAAATCAAGCTTCTAAAAACCAACAATTAGCTGCACAGGGACAAATGCAACTACAACAACTTCAAGGACAAGGACAGTTAAGATCACAAGAACTAAGAGGTCAAGGAGAGATGTTTGCTGAAAAACTTAGAGGTGAGGGAGAAATGAGAGCTGCGGAGTTAAAAGGTAAAGGTCAATGGTTAGCTGATGAGGCTGCTGCTAAAGGTGATTTAGAAGTACAAAGATTACAGGGTCAAGGTCAATGGCTAGCTGACGAAGCTGCGGCTAAAGGAGGTATGAGAGCAGCTGAATTACAAGGTCAAGGTCAATGGATGGCTGATCAAGCTAGAATGCAAGGTGAACAAGTTGCCGCAACACAGAGAATGCAAGGTGAGCAGTTTGCTGCAACGCAAAGAATGCAGGGTCAACAGTATACCGATACTCAAATCATGCAAGGTCAACAATACGCGGATCAACTACAAGGACAAGCCTCTATGAATATTCAACAAATGCAAGCTCAAGGAGCAATGAGCATACAACAACAACAAGCTCAAAGTGCTATGAATATACAACAGTTACAAGCAGCCGGTGGAATGCAAGCTCAACAATTGTATGGACAGGGACAATGGATGGCTGATGAAGCAGCCGCAAAAGGAGAGCAAGCTACAAATCAAATGATAGCCCAAGGACAGTTTATGACAAACGAGTTGATAGGTAAGGGTTATTTATCAGCAAACGAGTTAAGAGGTAGAGGTGAAATAACTAGACAACAATATTTAGGCGCTGGAAACGAGTGGTTGCAAAACATGCAAGCAGCTAGAATTAGAGATTTATATGGTATAGGTATGGCTAACTCTATGGCCACTAATCAAGCTATAACAGCTAATCAATCAGCACAAAATACATCAAGAGGTAATATGATAAGTGCGGTTGGTCAAGGTTTAGGTGCTTGGGCTGGTACTACTAAAGGTACCGATTGGTTAAATACCACCTTCGGGGTTAAGTGGTAATAAAATTAAAAAAATATGGGATATAGTACAGATAATACATTAATAAATTTAGCTTATCAATTAAGACAAAGTGAATTAGCACAACCAGAGGTTAGTAATCCTTGGGAAATTGTCGAGAAAGATATTAAAAAATGGCAAAAAAACTCTCAAGAAAGAGCAGAAAAATTTATAGATAATTTACCAGAACAATTTAATTTACAAAAAATTGAACCAAATGGTAGAAAAGCTGTAGGTGCTTGGTACAAAAATATGAGAAGTAGATATACTGACGCTGCTAATAGTACGTCTTGGTTTTCTCCTGGTAGTGATGCTTATACAGAAGGTACAGCTACATTAAATAGTTTAGAAGATGAAATGAATACTGTTTCTGGTATATTAGATAACATAAAAGTTATGAGGACTAATGCTATAGAGAATAAAGATATGTTAGCTACAGGTGTTAGTGAGGATCAAAAAGCTTTAAACAACGCGTTGATATCAGGTGAGATATTTGACGATATGGAGATAAAAAATGGTGAGGTTTATTTTAAGGTAAATGGTAAGAAAATAGCAGGATCTGAATTTAAACCTGCTAGAGTACAAGAGAACATGGCAGAAGATACTTGGAATGGTATATTAGCTGCAACTGAAGAAAACAAGCAAAAAGGTTTTAAATTTAATAAAGAATTAAACAATCAAAATATATACAAAATGTTAGAATTAGGTAATAAATCTGGTGAGAGTTTTGATATGATGTTTAGCGTTAAAAACAAAACTAAAAATGGTATATCTTTTATAGATCAATATTTAAGTGGAAATCCAGTTGATAAATGGAATACTGAAGAAAAAATAAAAAATGATTATAGAAATTTCTTTTTTGAAAATAAAAGGGATTTTGGTGGTTTTTTAATGGAAACATTAGAACATGTTGACAACAATACTGATTTAGATGAAAAAACTAGACAAGCTTTGTTAAAAGAAGAAGCCAATATAAGAAAAATAAATAATGATGCAAAAAAATTAGATCTTTACAATGCTCAATTAAAAAAGCAACAAGACTTAGCTGTAGTTAATCTAGGACAAGATAAAACTTTTAGATATGGAGATAAGATAATTACTAAAAACCCAGGTAAAGATGATGATGGATATAGTATACTATTAGACAACGGAACGCAAGTGTTTGCCACTGATATTGATGATTTAATAGCACAAATTAATCTTCCTTTAGATAGTGAAGAATACAATAAGATAATAGAAGCACAACATATAAGAAGATACAGTGTATTTAAAAAAGCTAACTCTGATCTTGACGATGATAGTATAGAAAATTTAATCGAAACTAGTGGTGGTGATAGAAATTTCTGGAATCAATTTACAGATTGGTGGAAAAAACCTAAAGGAGGAGGTGAGTTTAACTTTAATTCAGAAAAAAATTTAAACGAATAAAATATAATTTATGAGAAGATTTAAATTATTTGGAAGAATATATAATATTCCTGAGGAAGGTGTTAAGCAATTTTTAGAAACATATCCTGATGCCGAGGAGTATTTTGGTGAATCTAGTGAAAAAGTTACTGAGGATGTAACTAAATTATCGGATGATGATGCTGTTGTTAGATTAAACTCACAATATGGTGATCTTGGTTTTTCTTTTGAAACGGCTGGTCTTCTTTCAAATAAAGTAAAGGTTACAAATTTCGATGGTACAATAAGTGAAACTTTTGACTTTAATAATTGGACAGACGCTGGTAGATCAAAAGTTGCGTCTGATTTAAATGATTGGATGAGTGCGAATGCTGCTCCTAATACAGATCCTAACTTTGCTCCTATATCTGGAGAACAATTACATAAACAATCTACTTTGAACGGTGCTTTTAATATTGAAGAGAGCGCCGTTGTACATTTAAACAATTTATATAGAGATAAAGGTGTTTGGTTTGAGGAAATATCTCCAGGTAGTGACGAAGTAAGAGTTCATAAAGGTGGCAAACATTTAGATGTAAAACTACCTAATAATATATCTAATATAAACCAAGAGAATGCTAGAGATTGGGATATTGTTGCTAGTAAGATAAGTAACTTTGCAACAGGTGTTAGTATTACACCTGTTTATGAGGGACAAATGGGTAAGTTTTCAGAATTAATAGAGAGAAAACTAGATGAACCAGGCTTTTTAGAAAGCTTAGGTATAACAGATTGGGAATATGCTGTTAAAAGAGAAGTTAATCAAAACATAAGCAAAGAAGAAGCTAAGTACAATGTTATATTAAAAGCTTTAAAGTCGAAAGCTGGTACAGAGGGTATTTTTGGTTTTGGTTGGAATCCTAATGATGATTATAGCCAATTAAAAGAAAAAGAAATTGATAGATCTATTGAACAAGCTGTAAACAATAGATATTACGCTGCTAGAAATGCTAGATTAGTCGCCGAGTCTAATCAATTAGCTAATTTTTTAGCAGAAAATATAGAAGAAGATGTTGATGGTAGAAAGTTTCAAGCAGCAACCATTGATGATATTCACGAGCTTTACAAACAAAAATCAATAAAAGAGTTTTCAAAAGAAGGAAAAAAACTATTTAATCTAGTAGAAGAATGGAAAAAATTAAACCAACAACGTTTAAATGGTGTTGATGTTAAAAGAAGTGATATTCAAAAATTAGAATCACAAATAAGAACAGCTAGAAATAACTATACCAATTGGTATACAACAGCTAGTAGTTTTGTTGATAGAGATGGAAATCCAATATCACCAGTTCAAGGTGAAAAACTAGTTGGTGGATACATGTTAACTGAAGAGGATAGAGACAACTCTAGACAAGATGTTAGTAAAAGATTACAGTTTAGCAATATAGATGAGTTGAGAGATGATATGTATGTTGATAAGTTTATTAGTGATAAAATGTATAACAAGATGGAAAAAATTGTTATAAATAATCACGAGGGTAGAAAGCTTTTAGAAAAAGCGGGTTACAGATCTTCTGGTACAACTGATTTAGGTTATATATACGAAGTTCCATTTGGATTTTTAGCAGAAAACTATAAAGAAATAATAAAAGGAGATACAGCTTTACCAATGGAGGGTAAAAAGTTTAAATCAGATCCTGGTTATTTTGGTCTTTTTGAATTTGACAAACAACAGTCTAAACAAGGCGCTAAAGGAGATTATGGTGATATAGAAGAGTATACGGAGGGTAAAGATTTTTCACAAAGATTTAAACAATCATTAAAAACATACAAATCAGAACGTAAAAAACTAATATCTGATTTAAACACTGTTAATGAGATGAGCTTGTTAAATATAGATCCCGCTAGTAAAATATCAGGAAAAGGCGCGGTTGTAGAAAATGTTGGTGATTTCTTTATGCACATGGGTGGTATTTTAGTAGAAAGTACTGGGAGAATATTTGATAGAGATTTTGAAATAGATGATAGAAGTAAAAGCGTTCAAGCTGAACTAGAAAAATTAAAGAATATACCTGATTACGAAATGACAGAAGCACAATTAGAAGCTTCTAAAAAAAATATGGCTTATGAGGTTGCGGAGGGAGTAACTGGTTTTGTACCTGCTATAGCGGAGTTTGCGGCTATAGAGTTTGCTACAGCTGGACTTGGTAGTCAATTCGCTTTAAGTAAGTTGGGTATGAGATTGTTAAAAACTGAAAAATCAATAAAAGCTTTTGAAAAAGCTTATGATGTAAAGCGTGGTACAAAAGAGTTTGATAAAGCTGTTAAAACTTTAGGATTAAGATCTTTAGATTCTACTAAATTAGGAAAAGTATTAATACCAACAGCTAAAGTTTTAAACGAAGAACTTAAAATGGGTATTGTAATGGGACCAGAAGATTACCATGTAGGTTCTGGTGCTGCTTTTTATGGAGTTGGACAGTTAATGCAAAGATTATTACCGAAAGCTGCTGGTAGTAGGTGGGAAGCTGTTAGAACGTTTATTAGAAACGGTAGTAGTGGTGCGATGGGTGTTAAAGCAGGAGAAGAATTACATGCTCTTATTGAAGACATGCGCGGTAATGAGTCTTATATGAAACATATAGAAGACGCGTATGGTGATATGAGTCAAGTCGGTAGAGATGCTTTAGTAGAATTTTTAGTGTTTTCTTTAGTTGGTTTTAAAGGAACTATAGATAGTCACGGTGGTAAGTGGTTAGGATTTAGAAGCAACAGACAATTAGACACCTTGTTAACAGAATCACTAGTTAAGTCAAGAGAACTAAACACTGATAGATTAAACATATTAAAAGGTAGAAAATTTGAAGATTTAAATCCCGGTGAGAAAAAGAAAGTAACAGATTTAGAATCAAGAATAGATAATTGGATTCAGGTTCAGAATGGTGTTATGAGAAGAATTAATATTATAAATAGAAATATTGATTTTAAAAGTAGTCCAGAGAAAGCAACAAAACAAATGAACGAAAGGTTCAATACTATAATTGAAGAGATGTCTAAAATGAGAACATCTAATAAAGATGGTGAACCTATTAAATTTAAAGTTGTTAGATATAGAAAAGATGGTGATTTTAAAGATAAAGATTCCGCAGCGGAGTTTGATGGTAAAAATACAATATGGGTAGACGCACAGAGAGCTGAATGGGGTAAAATACCACACGAGGTTAACCATGTATTTATAAAGCAATGGTTTGGTACTGAAAAAGGAAAACTTGTAGCTGAAAAATTTAAATTAGAATTGATAGAGAATTTGAAACCTATAAAATTTAGAGGTTTTGCTAAGAAAAACGGCGAGTATATTGATAAAGATGGTAAAGTTATAGATAAAAGAACTGATTTCGAGGGAACACCCGCGCAAATAAAAGCTCAAAAAGAAGCTGCTAGAGTTTATAAAGAGTTTTCTATAGAAGATTATATATTGAATGAATATAGTAATCGTAAAGATTTTCATGATATAAAAGCTAATGAGTTTATAAGTTATACTATGGAGGCTTTAGCAGACCCAATGAATAGAGATAAGGTTCTTGGTGGTGGTATAATGACACGTATGCACCAATCATATAATCGTTTATTAGAACGTGGTGGTGGAGGTAAAGCTAAACTTGGTGAAAATTTAAAAGGCTTAGATTTAGTTAGATTTATGTCAAATCTATCTATGGATTTAGCAGGTGGTAAAGTTACATCGAGACAATTAGAAAAGTTCAAAGAGCTACTAAGTGACCCCGTTTTAGATAATCATATTAACAAGGTTGATAAGATTGCTAAAATGAGAGAAACTGTAACTAAGAATCAGGAACCATTAAGCTCTAAAGTTAATGAGTTTAAACGACAAGAATTAATAGAAAGAAAAAATAAGCTAGAAACTACAAAGCCTAAAGATTGGAAAGAAAGAGTAGAGAAAACTGTAAAAGAGATTTCAGAATTAAGGAAAACAGATCAATTACAAGAAGTAACAGAATCTAATAAAAAAGTATCGCTTAAAAACGACGCTTTATTAAAAGAATATAATAAAGTAAAATTAGATAAAAAAGAAACAAAAAAACTTAGTTTGGAATTAGCTAAACTAGAGGATAAAGCAAGAAGTATAGGTGAGGCTAGAAAAGAGGGTTATATAGAAGAAATTAGAAAATTAACACCACGTATAAACGAGATTAAAGAAGGTTTAAAAAAGTCAAACAAAATAAAGGAGGATATTCTACAAAACAATAAAGGTATTGTTAATAGATGGTTGTTTGGAGACCCAAAAACAAAAACACCAGGTGTTATTGATCCAGCTAAAAGTTCTCAAGCAGAATTAAAAGAAATAAAATCATCAGCAGATATTGAGGTTATGAATATAATTGATTCGTATAAACCTTCAGAAGGAGCTTTTGGTAAATATTTAATTGGAGCTTTAAGGGGTAAAACCGGTAACCAACGTTTAGGTAATATATTGAAAAGAGCTGGTATTGATTTAGATGTCAAAATGAAAACAGTTAGTAGAGATGCTCCAGAATATAAAGAAAAAGAGGGTGAAGGTTATGACTTTGAAGCTCAAAAAGAAAAAAGAAAGAAAGAAGAAAAAGAGTTAAAAGAAGAAATAGCTGGAAAAAGAATTTTAAAAGAAGATTTTAAACTTAATGAAGAGCAGATAAGTAGAGTTGAAAGTAGACTTGAAGGTAGAGATTGGTATAAGGAAGATTTAATAACCGTAGATAACGTTGCTAAAGATATTATATCTGAAGTAATGGGTAATACTATTACTGAAAAAATAAATTGGATTACAAAAGGTGATAATTGGAAAGTAGCGTTAGATGCTGTTAGTAAACAATCGTTTTCTATAGCCAGATTAGATTTACCACATAGAGTTGGATCTAAAGGATCTGCACAAATGTCTACAAAGTTAAAAGGAACCGTGGTTAGAGATATTATGGAACCTACAGGCGAAACCGTAAGTTTAAAAATAGAAGGTTCAACACAAAATTTACCTATACAAAGAAAAAAGACATTTACTAGAGAAAGTTTCCTTAGAGACGTACTACATGTAACTTTTGATGCTAAAGGAAAACTTGTTAGCGTTAATGCTGATTCTGCTTTAGGTAAAAAACGTAAAAAAGCATTTAACAATCTTCAATATGAAATGGGTAGAGGTTTTTCTATTCAATTAAGTAAAGATGTTATTAAAAGAGGAGAAGCTAGTGGAGATATTGTTATTAAAACAACTTTACAAGATTTAATAAATAAGGTGCAAGACGGAAAATCTCCAAATTTAGCGTCTAAATATAACGAACTAATTAAAGAAGCTCAAGAAAGAAAACCTAGTTTGTTTAGAGTTAAAAGTATATTAGGCGAAGATAGTAAAGAATATAAAAAATTAGAAAAAGATATTTTACTACAAATATCTGATAATAAAAAGCTAGCTACAAGTATATATGAGGCTTATGATTTAACACCAGCTAAACTAGAAAAGATAGTTGTAGAGCAATATAAACGTTTTAGAAATAAGGAATTAAGAGAAGAATTAAGAAAAGCGGGGTTTGAATTAAACAAAGATGTAGCGGGTGGTAAAGATGGTTATATTAATAAACCAGAAACATTCGTTAAATTAGCTAATTATTTAAATAAAAACCTTAAATTACCTAGTACATTTTTTTATTCAATGTTGCTAGATAGTTATGGTGTTAAAAAATGGCAACCATATAATTCATGGGCTGGTAGAAAAATACTTAAAGAACAAGATATTTCTTGGGAAACAATAAACGAAATACATGGACAATTTTTAGGTTTATCAGGTTTTGGAACTAAAACAACAGGTGATAAAGCTGGAATTATATTGTCTAACGCTTTGAAAGATAAAATTAGAAGAACTAATAATAAAGACTTAACACCAATAGAAAAAGCTGAAGAAATAGTTAATTGGATGGAAGGTTATCTTAACGATTATGGAACCTCTATAGTTGATGCATATAAAAATAACAAGAAAGTAAGAAAAGATTTAGCTGGGTCTTTACATGATTACGTTTATAAAGGTGGTGATAAAAAGTTGATAAACGAAAGGTTTAATGATGTAGCTAATTTTTTAGCACAACAAACATATATACCTTACGGAATATGGAGAGCTACAAATCCAGTTACATCATTTACAACAATGAAAGGTAAAGTGTCCGACCAACATATCGTTCAAGTTTTAAATCAATCTGTAAACACTGTTAAAAATATTGCTAAATATAAAAGCAAAGATAAATTTATAAAAGATTTCGTATTAACTGATAAGTATTCTAATAGATCTTTTACTACTGAAAAAAATCAAAAATTAAGCGATAAATCTGGTAGAACAACTTACGAAGGCCCAATGGCTAAAGGTGTAAAACAAGAATTCCAATTAATAGTTGACCCAAAACAATTATCTGAAAACTTTATTATTGATGTTAAAGGTAAAAAAGTAGAAATAAAAACTTGGGGTGATAGTTTGATAGAGCAATTATCTGGCAAATCTTTAGATAAACTAGGACACTTGAGTAGTAAGGATTTAAATCATTACATAAAAGAGGTTCAAGCTATTTTAGAAGGTCAAAAAACTAAAAAGAAAAAAAGAGGTATTACTGTTTGGGATTTTGATGATACTATAGCTAGAACAAAATCAAACGTGTTATTTACAGATCCTAAAGGCAAAAAAGGTAAACTTAATGCTGAGGAGTTTGCTAAGCATGGAAAAACGTTATTAGATCAAGGTTTTAAATTTGATTTTTCTGAATTTAATAAAGTTATTGATGGTAAGAAAGGTCCGTTTTTTGACAAAGCACTAAAAAGAAATGAAAAATTTGGTAATAAAGATGTTTTTATATTAACAGCTAGACCTGGTGTTTCTGCAAATGCTATACACGAGTTTTTGAAAGGTATTGGTTTAGAAATACCTTTAGAAAATATTAAAGGTTTAGGTAATAGCACCGCTGAAGCTAAAGCTAAATGGATGGTTGGTAAAGTTGCGGAAGGTTACAATGATTTTTATTTTGCTGACGATGCTATAAAAAATACTAACGCGGTTAAAAATGTACTTAATCAATTCGATGTTAAATCCAAAGTTCAACTTGCTCAACAAAGCTTATCATCAAAAAGAAGTGAGAAATTTAACAAAATACTAGAAGATGTTTCTGGAATGGAAGCTAAAAAACGTTTTTCAGATGTTAAAGCTAAAATAAGAGGCTCTGCGAAAGATAAGTTTGAATTTTTTATACCATCATCTGCTGAGGACTTTGTAGGATTAATGTATAAGTTTATGGGTAAAGGTGTTAAAGGAGAAAAACATCAAGCTTGGTTTAAAAGAAATTTATTAGATCCATTTGAAAAAGGTATTTTTGATTTAAATAATGCTAAACAAAAAATAGCTACAGAATATGATGTTTTAAAATCTCAAAATAAAGAAGCTATAAATAAATTAAAAGAAAGAGTAAAGGATAATAAGGATTTTACTTACGAACAAGCTTTACGTGTTCATTTATTTGAGAAGGCTGGTTACGACACGCCTGGTCTATCTAAAACAGACAAAGGTAAATTGTTAGAAGCAGTAAACTCTAATCCTGATTTACTAGCATTGTCACACACACTAAGTAAAATATCAAGAAAGAAAGAGGGTTATATAGAGCCGAAAAAAGATTGGTTAACAGGTGATATACAAACTGATTTAATGTCATTGACATCTAGAACGGCAAGAGCTAAGTATTTGAATAAATGGATAGAAAATAAAAATGAAATATTTTCACCAGAAAATTTAAACAAAATTGAAGCTATTCACGGTACTAAATATAGAGAAGCTTTAGAAGATATTTTATATAGAATGGAAACGGGTGTTAATAGAAATATTGGTAAAGATAGATTTAATTATAGGTTTTCAGAAGCAATGTCTAATTCTGTTGGTGCTATAATGTTTGCTAACATTAGATCAGCAACTTTACAGATGTTATCTACAGTGAACTTTGTTAATTGGGGTCATAATAATATATTTAATGTTGCTAAAACTTTTGCTAATCCAAAACAATATTGGAAAGATGTAACTATGATATTTAATTCTAATTGGGCTAAACAGAGAAGATCAGGTTTAAAAACAGATGTTAACCACGTTGAGTTGGCGGAAGCTGCTTCTTCTGGTTCAAATAAGTTTAGATCCGGTATGAAATGGTTGTTACAAAAAGGTTTTATGCCAACTCAAATAGCTGATAGTTTTGCAATAGCAACAGGTGGTGCTTCATATTATAGAAATACTGTTAAAAAATATATGAAAGAAGGTTTGACAAAGAAAAATGCGGAGAAGAAAGCTTGGTTAGAATTCCAACACATAGCAGAAAGAACACAGCAGTCTGCTAGACCAGATTTAATATCACAACAACAAGCTTCTCCACTTGGGAGATTTATATTAGCTTTTGCTAACACACCAATGCAGTATAACAGGATTATAAAGAAGTCTTTTACAGATCTTAAAAATGGAAGAGGAGATGCTAAAGCTCATATATCTAAAATTATATATTATGGAGCTATGCAAAACTTTATATTCTCATCATTACAAGCAGGGTTGTTCACATTATTGTTTGATGATACTGATGAGAATGCTATAAAACAAAAAGAAGTTAGAATTGCTAATTCTATGTTAGACACTGTTTTAAGAGGATCTGGTTTTGCTGGAGCTGGTGTATCATCTTTAAAAAACATGTTACTAGAATTCCACAAGCAAGAAGGCAAAGGATATAACGCAGATCACATGAGAACTGTTTTACAAGGATTAAATTTCTCACCACCTCTAGGGTCTAGAGTTAGAAAAGTGTATTCTGGATTAACAAATTATAAATACAACAAACAGCTTATAGAAGCAAGAGGATTTAATATTGATAATCCAGCTTTAAATATAACCGGTAATGTTGTTGAGGGATTGACAAACGTACCTTTAGCTAGATTAGTTAACAAGACTAATAATGTTGTTGAAGGTTTAAGCGGTGAGCATGAAACGTGGCAATCGATAGCGCTTTTAATGGGTTGGAATAGATGGGATTTAGGAGTGGAAAACGAAGAAATGAAAAAATTAAGAGAACAAATAAAGATACAAAATAGATTAAGAGGAAAAGGTAAAGCCTCTGTAACTAGAATGATTAACAAAGCAAAAAAAGAAACTAGAGTTGGTTATAGACCATATTTATATAACAACCAAATACGTTGGGTTAGGTTAAAAGATAAAGATATTTTTGAAAGAAATTACCCAGAAGCAGAGCTTATAAAGTAATATAAACAAGTGATAATAATAAAATGGCAAAAGAATTAAATGAAGATACTGGTTTTCATATCAGTATAAAAACCTTAATAGCTATAGGTTTTGGAATGGCAACAATAATTAGTATGTGGTTTATGCTTCAAGCAGATATAGCTGAAGCAAAAGCATTACCAGAACCACCTGAGGCAGAAGTTACTAGAATGGAATTTGATATGAAAGATCAAATGATTCGTCAAACTATTATGACAACTCAAGAAGATGTTAAGGAAATTAAAAAATCTATTGAAAAAATAGAAGATCATCTTTATAAATAAAATTAAATGAAAAATATTGATCCTAAAATAGCATATCTATTTGTAATTGTGTTTTGGTTAATAGTTACAACAGCTTTTGGCCAAATAGAAGTAAAACAATTTAACGCTAGTTGGAATAGCGCTAATGATGTTGGTTGGGTTCAAAGTCTTGAAGATTGTAAAACTATAAGTTATACTGATGTCGCTAAAGACAAAGAATCTCAAAAAGAATATAAAATAGCAGTAGTACCTACTATTATTATATTTAAAGATGGAGAAGAAGTTGCTAG
>CEUX01023400.1_pt1 | contig 29525 bp, 35 predicted proteins | sample 531361 | NCBI WGS metagenome assembly CEUX01 (sample SAMEA2622736, study PRJEB7988) | marine metagenome | isolation source: saline water (ENVO:00002010), including
AATTATTCTGCTATGGGAGATAGTGTAGAAACAATTAATGCCATTATTGATGGGTCTAAATTTTCTAATGCCACCACTGAAGAAAAGAAAGAACGTGTAACTCGTAATTATACTCATTTAGAGGGAATGGTTGCATTAGATGATTGGGGTAGTGAAGACATGACAGCTTCCAATAAAGCTATCACAGACGGTAAAGCTTACGTAGGATAATATGCCTTTAACAAGACTGCAATTTAAACCAGGTATTAACAGAGAAACAACGTCATCTTCTAATGAAGGTGGTTGGTTTGACTCTAATAAAATACGGTTTAGGTTTGGGTACCCAGAAAAGATAGGTGGGTGGACTAAATATACCACAGAATCTTTTTTAGGAAAGTGTCGAGCTTTGAAAGCATGGATGGCACTTGATAGTACAAAATATCTAGGCATTGGTACTAGCAGAAAATATTACATAGAAGACGGTTTAACTTTTAGTGACATAACGCCTATTAGAGCAACAACTTCTGCTGGGGGAATTTCTGCTATTACTGCGCCTAATACTACGATTAATGCCAATATAAGTGCTACAGCAACAACGATATCTCTTACCAGTGCCAGTAATTTTGCCCCTAGTGGGTATATAAAAATAGATTCTGAGGTAATACTTTACGGTTCTGTTGATTCTAGTAACAATGATTTATTAAATTGTACAAGAGGTCAAAAAGGAACAACAGCTGCATCACATAGTTCTGGGGCTGTTGTAGGAACATCTACTTTAAAAGTTACTGATGCAAGTCATGGCGCAACAAAAGATAGTTTTGTAACTATTAGTGGCGCTACGGCTTTAGGGGGGAATATAGCAGCCAACATTCTTAATCAAGAATACCAAATATTTTCTGTAGGTACAGCAGACGCTAATACTTATTATATTAATGCAAGAACATATAGTGCTGGAGCTACGGATATAAAAAGTTTAACTTCCGATGGGGTTATTGCGGATACTTTTGTTTTTTCTAATGCAGATGACGATTCTACGGGTGGTTCAAATATTGTTGGCACATATCAATTAAATGTTGGTCTTGATGACTCTGTTACGTCTGTTGGTTGGGGAGCTGGCCCTTGGAACGCTGGCACATGGAATACAACTGTTTCGACAGTTGATACTATGAGAATATGGAGTCATGATAATTTTGGGGAAGATCTTCTTATTAACGTTAGAGATGGGAATATAGCTTATTGGGATAAAAGTAACGGCACAGGAACTGAAGCTGTTCTTCTTTCTTCTTTGTCTAATTCAAATAAAGCTCCTTCTGTATCAAAACAAATTATGGTTTCGGACAGAGATAGGCATGTTATTGCATTTGGTTGTGACAGTGGTGGAGATCCTTTAATTGCGACTTCTGCTGGTACACAAGACCCTCTATTAATAAGATTTAGCGATCAGGAAAGTGTTATTGAATGGGAAACAAAAGCCGACAATACAGCAGGTTTTTTAGTTCTTGGTTCTGGTTCTGAAATTATTATGGCTGTAGAAACAAGACAACAAATTCTTGTATTTACCGATACTTCAGTACATTCTATGCAATATATAGGGCCACCATTTACTTTTGGTATTAATGTTATTGCAGAAGGAGTAACTGTTGCTGGCCCTATGGCTGCTGTTTCAGTAGAAAATAATGTTTTTTGGATGGGTTTAAACGAATTTTATGTTTATTCTGGTTCGGTGCAAAGATTACCATGTACTGTTAAAGACTATGTTTTTTCTGACTTTAATTCAGCGCAGATAGAAAAAGTAACGGCTTCCTTAAATTCTTCATTTGGAGAAGTTTGGTGGTTTTATCCATCTTCTTCCTCTACAGAAAATAATCGATATGTAGTGTATAATTACGAACAACAAATTTGGTATTATGGAACAATGGATAGAACGGCTTGGATGGACAGAGGAATTAAATCTCTACCATTAGCTGCTTCAAGTGATAACTATCTTTATAGCCATGAAACAGGATTTGATGACGGTAGTACATCGCCTTCAACCGCTATTACTGCACATATACAATCAAGCCAAATAGACATAGGGGAGGGAGATAACTTTTTGTTTTTAACTAAAGTTATTCCAGATTTAACTTTTAGAAATTCTTCAACTTCTACTCCAAGTGCTAATTTAACTTTTTATACAAAGAATTTTCCAGGAAAAGGTTTTGCCCAAAATCAATCTGGGACTGTGACTCAATCAGTTGCAGGAACTACTTCAGTTATTGAGCAATTTACTGAAGAAGTGAATTTACGTTTACGGGGGCGTTCTTTTTCTATGAAATTAGAATCTACAGGGAAAGAGACAACGTGGAGATTAGGAACACCTAAAGTGGATGTCAGACCAGATGGAAAACGATAATGTCTAGAAATCAAATATTACCTTATTTCCCTATACCTCCAAAAGAATATAGTGTTGATTATATGAATCAAATTATGCAGTCTTTTTCTTTATATATGAATCAAATTCAAACCCCTGGAGAAGGAAGGAATACAAACTTAACATTTGTAGATTTGCAAAAGCATGATAGGGGCTTAGAATCAGGGGGTGTATTTAATCACGGAGGCTCTATTAAAATAACAGAAACACATAAACCACACGTAGAAGGCTTTTCTTCTAGTGGGAGTATTGGGTCTGTTAGCGTTACAACATGAACAATTGTTCGGACTAGCCAATGAAATTAAAATCTGTTATATTTTTCAACAACTGCATTTAAGGAAGCAATATGAATAACATGGCACAAATGGGGCGTTTTGGTGATGACAAAATAGCTCATGTTAGTTCTGGTGAAATGGTTATTCCTAGCCGTGTCCTTAATAATAGCCCAAACTTAAAGAATGGCATTATGAAAGCCATGTCTAACAGTGGGTTAAACCCTAATCAATATACTGTCGGCAACCCTAAAAACAGTATTAATCCTATGACAGGCCAACCAGAATTTAAAGATGAGTGGTGGACAGATTTTGTAAGACCTTTACTTGGGGGCGCTATTTTAGGCCCAACCGTAGGTAGCGCATTAGGTATAAAAAATGCTATTATACAACAAGCTCTTGGGGGAGGACTTACAAGTGCTTTAACAGGTGGTAGCCCTCTACATGGCGCGTTAGTTGGCGGTGCTGGTGGTGGATTAGGCTTTAATACAGGTGGGTTAGGAAAGTTATGGAATGTATTCGGTACAGGCAAAAATCAAATGCCGATTGGTAGTAAAGGTTCTTCTGGTATTGCAAAAACAGCACTAGATAAAGGAATGGAAGCTACAGCTAAAGAAGTATCTAAGAAAGGTACTTTTCTAGGTGATTTTATGAAAACTATGGGGTTAGGTGACGATAGTATTGCTTTTAAAATTGCTAACAATCCTATTGGTCAGTCGCTACTAGCTGGTGGACTTGCACAACTGTTGTCTGGTGGTGAGGACGATAGCGCTCCTAATAATTTAGACTACCGTAAATTCGGCAGTGCAAAAGGGTGGAATCCTACGCCTTTAATTGATTACGGGAAGCAAGGGTCTGTATTAAAAGCTAACATGGGTGGCAACGTATTTCCAAGAAGAGATGGGGCTATCATGCCTTATGAAGGTGGTGGCAGAGTTGATGATGTTCCTGCCATGCTAACGGCAGGAGAATTTGTTTTAACAAAAGATGCTGTAAACGGTTTAGGTGGTGGAAACCAAAATTTAGGGATCCAACGTGCTTATAACATGATGAATAGCCTTGAAAGGATGGCGTAATGGTAGAACAGTCTTATGTAGAAACACTACAGAAAAAAGCGCCATATATTGAAAATATAGAAAAGGGAATATTAGATTCTCTTTTTATGCCCCAATATGATGAAGATGGGAACTTTACTGGTTTTGGGCCAGATGGATTATTAAGCGATACAAGATTTACTGATCCCACCAGTTCCGAATATTTGTTCGGAATTCCTTCTTATAAAATTGCTGGATTAGATCCACTTCAAACAAAAGCTTTTGATACTTTAGGTTCACAAACCTATATGGATAGATATAAACCTTTCTTTCAATCTGCTTCAGGTTATGGCAAAGCAGGTGGCTCGGCTTTTGATACAGGTCTAGGGTATTTAGGCGAATCTCAAGGGGCTTTTGATGAAGGCCTCAAAACCATAGGGGATGCTGAAACTTATTTTGATCCTGCTGTAAGCAAAATAAAAGCAGGCATAGGATCTTACAATCCAGCCGATCAAGTTAAAGCTTTTATGGATCCATATCAGCAAAATGTTATTGACGTAGCAATGGCACAGCTAGACAAAGAGGGAGCAAAAGCCGAACAAAAAGCAGACGCTACCGCTATTGGCTCTGGGGCTTTTGGAAGTGGTCGTGCAAGGCTGGGCAAAGGAGAACTTCAGAACGCCCTCTATGACGCCAAATCTGACGCACTGGCAAAGATGTTATCAGGTGGGTATCAGTCGGCTCTAGGGGCTTCTATGGACGCCTATGAGAAGGCTAGAAGAAGGGATTTGGAATCTGGTAGATTAATAGGAGGTCTGGGATCTAGTTTAGGGAATCTCGGTATTGGTCGAGGTCAATTAGGTTCTGGCATTGGTAGACTTGGCGGTATTGCAGGAGGAATTGGACAAGGCCTAGGTCAACTAGGCGGTATGTTTGGTGATTTAGGTAGGCAATATGGAACGATGACAGCCAGTGATTTAAATGCTATGGCTACAGGTGGAATGCAACGTCAACGTTATAACCAATCTATTCTTGACGCTCATAGAGCTAACCAGTTCTTACCCCTCAAGAGCGCTTTAATGCCGTTATCTATAGGGCAACAATTTTTAACAGGTTCGCCAACAGCAGGAGCAACTTCTGCTTATCAAACAGCTTATCAACCAAGCCCTAACCCGTTCTTGCAAGGTGTAGGGGCAGCTACTGCAATGCAAAGCTATTACTCGTAGGAGGTAAGTATGGCTGATAACGAAAATATCTATGGTGGTCTAGGCCAGATTGGGAATTTTTTAACTAGTCTTGCAGACAGAGGGCTAGGGGCTGCAAGTGCTACAGGTTTATATGGATTAGGAGGTGCTTCTGACTTAGCTGGAATTATCATGGATAACCTTGGGTTAGATGATTTAGCTCTAGAAAGAAGGGCAGATGCAAAAAATATTTATGATAGGGCTTTAGATCAATTAACAGGAGGGTATTTTGGTGGCAACACACTTAGGAACCCATCTAAGCCAGTTCGTATGTTCGGAGAAGATATGACTTTTGCTGATACTTTTGGAGAAAGAGCAGAAGCAAAAGAGCAATCAGTACAAGAAATGTTAAATGAACTTAATCAAAGCGTTGGTCTTCCAGACAGGGGGCCAGTAGATACAAGTAAAATAAAAGAATCAAATCAATCAAAAGCCGAGGCTGAAGCTTCGTTACAAAGTGAAGCAGATCAAGCACAATTGTTCGACAATAAATTATCTGCTGATAGAGCATCTGAAAAAGAAGCTTTTAGGGCAGAAGAAGAGGCTAGAATCCAAGGTACTGTTCCAACAGAAGAAAATATGCAAAAGGCTGTAAATGAAGGGTTTGGTCAAGCAATGGAGGACTATCTTCAGAAGGCAGGTAAAGGTAAATCTGTTAGCGGTACAGGTGGCGCAAGAAGTTTAGAAGATTATAAAAAAGAATTTGCAAAAGCTACGGGAATAGATATTGAGGGTGGCCCAGATAAGAGCAACTTCCTTATGGCATTAGGTTTAGGGTTAATGCAAAACAAGGCAGGTAAGGGATTTGATGTAAGTAAAATACTAACGTCTGTTGGCGAAGCTACAGAGAAAGCTATGCCTAAACTGGAAGAAGCAAAGAAACAATATAAAGCCGAACAAATGGTTGCGGGGCAATATGCTATTAAAGCCCGAAATAAAGATAGGGCAACCGCTGCGGCTGCTGCTAAGAAGCTTAAAGAAACTAAAGGATATTTTATTGTGCCTACGGGTGGAGAAACTGGATTAAAGCCATCTGAATTTGTAGCAAGGGCGGGTGACGGTAAATTTGTAAATTTAAGTAACGCTCAAATAGATGATTTAAGAAATGATGCAGATTTTAACAAAAATTTTACAGTTCTACCAGGGGCAATGTGGGGTGATCTTGTTAAGGAAGCCATATCAACTCCTGAAGGTAAAGATCTTTATTTAACTAAAAATCCTAGAGATATTAATTTAATAGGAAATGATGATGAAGCTGGAGCAAGTATTTTTGAGATTAGGGTTTATGACCCAGATGTAAATAAAAATCCAAACGGCAAACCATTAATGATTGGAGATGGTACATCTCAATACAAAGCTTTAGCTATGGCTGCACAAGATCTAAAAAAAGCAAAAAGTAAATTTATAGAAGGTTTTGGAATAGCAGAGGGAACTAATGTGTTTAAATTTTCGCTTGATAAAGTTGATTCCTTGGCTGGTGCTTTTGGCATAAAACTATCTGATAAATTAAATCCTACTGCAAAATTAGATTTGTTTTTAACTAAACTGCAAGCTCAAAATGCAAAAGAAATTCTTGGAGAAGCAGGTAAAACTATATCTGATGCTGATCGTGCGCTTGTCAGATCAATTGTTGGTAATGTTAATATTTTTTCTGATCCTAGACTTTTAAGTGAGAAAATGAACCAACTTTATAATGATATAATTATCAAAAAAGAAAGGCAGATATTTGCTGCCTTAGATAAGTTAGATGGATTTACTGGTAGAAATGTTGCTCAAATATTATACAGTCAAGACCCATTAAATGATAGTGACCAAGCAGAACGTTTACGTCTTAGGAAGAAGTATGGTTTAGATCAATGAACGAAAAACAAGAACTACAATTACTAAGACAACTTGAATCTGGAAATTTAAGTGACAGAGCAGAATTGCAAATTTTAAAAGCTTTAGAAGAAAATCCAGATGATGTAAGTGATTTGTTAACAGCTACAGCTTTTCAAGATTTTGGATCTGGAAAATCTTTAAGAGATTTAGCAAAAGAAAAAGAAGAAGAAGATCAAGACGCTAATTTTGATTATGCAACTGGTGGAGACAGTGGTTTAAGAGCTAGGCTTTCCTTTGGTGAAACAGATGAAGAAAAAGAGGCTATACTTCAAAGTTTAGTTGGGGAAGAGGGCTACACTAAGGACAGCAAAGGTCAATTAGCTTTAACCGAGCTAGGCCAGAAAAAAAGAGGGATAGACCCTGTTGGCAAAAACCTCGTTATTGAAGATAAAGGGTTTTCCTTTGGTGACGTTGCAGATTTGGCGGGAATACTTCCAGAAGCTGTATTAGGTACAGCTGGAGCTATATTTGGAGGAACGGCAGGAACAATTGTTCCAGGTGCTGGAACTATTGGTGGAGCTGCACTAGGAGGTGGATTAGGTTCTGCAGCAGGTCAAGCTATAGAAGAAGGAATAGAATCTTTACTTGGGTTTCAAAGGCAAACAGGAAAAGAAGTTGCTAAAGATGTAGCAATTGAAGGTGCTATAGGTGCTGGTGGTAGTTTAATAGGTGATTTTATATTTGGCGTAGGCAAAAGAGTTGTGGGAGGAGTTGGGAGTAAACTTAGTGGCCTTAGAAGTCCGTCTGGTCAAAAATTAACATCCGAACAATTGCAAAGAGTTGAATATATTAGGGGCAAAGGAGGTAAGCCAAGTCTTAGAGCTGCAGGGGCGCCAGATCAGCTTGATTATGCACAGAAGTTTAACGAAAATGCTTCTAAAACAACTACAAGAATTGAAGCAAATCTTGCATTTGTTAAAGCTGAAAAAGACGAATTATTAAAAAATATGGGCGCAACTTCTGACGATGCTGGTAATTTAGTTTTTGACGCAACGCAAAAAAATGTAAAGAAATTAACGCAAGCTCAAAAACAAGCCCAAAAAGAATATTTAAAATCTATAGATGAAAGCATAGATATATTAGAAAAAGCTACTAAGGCAGATATAGATATTAGCGATGAAGCTCTTACGTCTATAACAAAGGCTTTTAATGCTTTTAGTAAGGGGTCTAGTGACGATTTTGGTGTAATTGATAATATTTTAAATACTGCAGGCCAAAGTATTAAAGTAAATGGAAAAGATTTATTAGACGTAGGTGGCGTAAAAGCTTTTGATGTTAGCTCTTTAAGAAGCACAGTAGATGATTTCTTAGACACCACTGGGGCTTTTTACAAGTCAGAATTATCTCAAGGCGTTAAACAATTACAAACATTGTTAAAAAATCAAAACAACGCTGCATCATTCTCTCAATTAGCAAGAGCGAGAAAAAATTTTAATGACATACTTTTATTTGGGCCTACTGGTTCTCAAGAATTAAAAACATTAAAATTTGCAATAGACGATATTATCGAAAGCTCTGAAATCGCCTTTGCCAAAGGATATCGAGGAAGTGGCGCACAAGATTTAAGAAATACTTTAACGGCTGCTGCTGATGCAAGAAGAACAGCAATTAATAATTACAGACAAGGCATAAAAAGATTTGAAGCTTTAGAAAAACACAACGCAGTGCGAAATGTTAGAGCTGCATCTACAACAGAAGGCAAGGAGTTTTATGTTGACAGATTTTTTGAAAAAATAGTCGTACCAGGATCACCTGCAAAGTTAAATGCTGTTTTAAGAGCTAGCGACAACCCAGAAGAATTACGTGAAATGTTAGCTAGAAAATTTTTAGATGACGCTATGACTAAATCTAAAAAAGGTTACGGTGATATAAAAAAATTTAATGGTCAAATTTTTGCTAATGAAGTGGAAAAATTAAAAACTACAGGAAAAATTTTATTTGGCAAGGATAAGTGGGATCAAGTAAAAACTTTAGCTACTTCATTAGGTAGAAATGCTCACAAAAGTTTAGACGAAGATGTTTTAAACCAAGTCATACGTGATAAACCAATCGGTAACATTGTTGGAACTTTATCAAGATTAAATCAAGTTAATTTAGAAGCTAATAAGTTTTTAAAATCAAAAGTAATAAAAGGTATTTCAGAAGGAAATGTTGATCCATCTGATGTTATTAGTCATTTGGCTAAACCTTCAACTGAAGTAGCTGACATTAAAAGAATTAAAAAGTTTTTTGGTGAGAGTTCTCAAGAGTTTAAAGAAATACAAAAATCAACTGTTGAAGATATTTTAAGAACTGTTGATGAAACTATTTTTGATAAAGAAAGCTCAAGTAAAATATTATTATCAACTTTGAATAAATATAAAAGAGGACATCTTGCCGAACTTTTAGGAAAAGAACGTGCAGATGGTCTGTATGAATTTGCTAAACAAATAGAACTATTAGGTGACGTTTCTAAAGAAGGAGCGATAGTTGCAGCAGGTATAACAGCTAATCCGATAACAAGATGGAGAGATTTAGTTAGAGCAAAACTAATATCTGGCCTTATGTCTAATGATGCTATCATGGATAAATACATAGCATTACAAAAGAAAAATTTAACTCAACAAGCAGACGCTATTGATGCCGTTTTACCTACAGCAGAAGAAGCAGCAGCTCAAATAGCGAGTAGAGGCCCAAGCAAAATAAGAAAAGCTACGGAACAAGTTGTCCCTAGATTAGGTACGGGAAATGAAACCCGAACAAATGTTCCGAATATAAATATGCCTCCTCCATCTCCTAGTTCTGATTTAAGTTTAACAGATATGTTTGATTTAATACAATCGCCAAGGCCGACACAGGCGCCACCAGCGCCTATGGGTCTAATTGATAGAATTAGAAATGAAGCGCAACAAATACAACAAAATGATATACGGCAAAGGGCAGCCAGAAACCCAGCCATAGCCAGTACATTACTAGGTGGGTTAGGTAGCGCTAGTCTTTTAGATTAGTTTTTAAAAGAACCAACGCCCTTATTGGCAAGATCTTCTTTATAAGTAATTTTTCTAGAGTTGGATCCACCATAAGTTTTCTCAAAAAAATCATCAACGAACTTAGACACTTGCTGTCCAATCCCCCGATGTTCCCTCTCACATATTAATAATAACTTTTTGTAGGTTGTTATAGGTATCCCTACACTTTTGAATTTACTTATGTCTGACATTTTTATATCCTCTTTTATAAATGCGGTCAAAATTACCATATAATCCCAAGCTCTTTCAGTCAAGGTCAAAATACAGAGCTAAGAAAACTATTGTTGATGGTATTAAATTTGATTCTAAATGGGAAGCAGAGCGATACGGTCAATTAAAGGCTATGGAGAAAACAGGCTTTATAAGAGACTTAGAGTTGCAAGTTCCATTTGAAATTGTCGTTAACGATGTAAAGATATGTAAGTACATTGCTGACTTTCGTTATAAGAAAGAATCGAATCACACAATAACAGATGGCGAATATTGTACAGAAGTTGTTGAAGACGCCAAAGGTTTTGAAACCCCTGAGTTTAAGCTAAAAAAGAAATTAATGAAGGCTGTATTTGATATAGATATTTTAATTTCTAAAAAAAGATAAACTTTCTTCTTGACATATATAATATTCTATGGTATTCTATGGTATAGCAAAACCAAGGAGGTGCTACCATGACTAATTCCCCAAATATCAATTCTTACTTCAAAGAGGGTCTTGCCCGTCTTGAGCGAAAGACCATCCAGTGGCTTTTGTCTGCTGAAGCCACAAAGCTTCGAGCCAAGAGATTGGCGAGCAATTCAGACAGCTATGTTGTGCATGTGGAGAAGCACAACAAAAATGAATGGCGGTTTGAGGAGTTGGACGCTGACAGCAAGCGTCATGCCCACGATTTGGCAGAGGCATGGTTAACCCGTCACGGGGCAATCAGTGTCGGCATCCGCAAAGTGAGCGACAGTGGCTCTCTTTCTGAGCCAACAATTTTAGACTCGTCTGACTTTGACGAGGACTAATATCCTACTGATGAGGTGGGGGTTGCTCCCCCACCGAAACCGAAAGGTCTAGGATAGCAAACAGGGAGAATAATGATGGAAAATCTAAGTATAATCCACAAAAGACACCACAAGATTATTGAGTTCGTTGACGATGAAGGATCAGGAGTTGGAGTTTGGTTAAAAAAACCTTGGTGGTTTTCAATGTCAGAAGCATCATGCACATTTTTTGATTATTCTAATTATGATAGCGGTATGACACCGCTTCAGAAACGTAAGCAAGCGATCAAAGACCTTAACAAGTGCATTGCTAACGAAGCTACAAAAATAGATCCTAAAGAATGGGACAAATTTTTTTCTTCACTTTCCTCTTGACAATCTTCCCATAAAATACCATCTTAGTGTTCTAGCTATTTAAACAAGGAGGATTTTCTATGACAGATAGCGATTTATTCACTAGACGTGAAGAAGTTAGGCTTCGCCTGATGCAAGATAAGCTTTTACTTAAATCTCTCAATGATGAGATCTATGAAAAGTATGCTCCAGAAGCCAAGCAAAAACTATACAATCAGGGTAAAGATTTTGGTACGGCAAATCTTTATAAGAATGACAGGAAGATTAAAGTTGTTTTTAAAAAGAATGTTGTATGGGACACAGATAAGTTGCAGACTATTGCAGACTCTATGCGTCCAGATCTTTCTGAACATTATATTACAAAGACTTTGGAAATAAAGGAAACGCGCTATAAAGAGGCGCCACCCGAACTCCAAAATCTTTTTAATGAGGCACGTACCGTTAAGCAAAGCGGTACTATTATAGAAGTAACAGAGGAGTAAAAAATGGGATTAGAAATAATTTCCGCAGAACAACGTATGGCTGAAAAGCGAGGCCATAAGATTGTTGTTATGGGGCCGAGTGGTGTCGGTAAAACGACACTTGCTCGTACCCTAGATTCCGATAAAACATTATTTATGGATCTAGAGGCGGGTGATGCCGCTATTGAAGGTTGGCCTATTGATGTTATCAGGCCAAGAACATGGACAGAATGTAGAGACTTTGCCTGTTTTCTTGGCGGTGCCAATCCTTCATTAGCAAATGATCACCCATACAGCCAAGCGCATTATGATTATGTAATGCAAACAATGGGAGATCCAGATAAATTTTTAAATAAATACGACTCAATTTTTATTGATAGTATAACGGTAGCAGGTCGGTTATGTTTTCAGCATTGCATTCAGCAACCAGAAAATAAATCAGATCGTTCTGGAAAGTTAGATACTAGAGCTGCCTATGGAATGCACGGAAGAGAGATGATGAGTTGGCTAACGCATCTTCAGCATATCCGTGATAAGAATGTAATTTTTGTAGGCATTCTTGATGAGCGTGTAGACGATTATTCAAGGAAAGTTTACGAATTACAAATTGAAGGGTCTAAGACAGGGCGTGAATTACCTGGTATTGTCGATGAAGTTATTACAATGGCAATTATGACAGGTGACGAAAGCGTTGGAACTTATCGAGCATTTGTTTGTCAGACTCTTAATGAATGGGGGTACCCTGCAAAAGATAGATCAGGAAGGCTTGATGCTCTTGAAGAACCCCATTTAGGCAAATTGTTAGCTAAACTAAGTCAGGGAACATTACAATCTGAAAGAAAATTAGATTTTGTAGACCCTAAAAAATCAAGCACAAAAGAAGAGGTGAAATCAGATGCTTAATTTAAATGAAATAAATCCTGATGAAGGTATGAGAACAGATTTTAGTTTAATACCTGTAGGTACTGTTTGTAGAGCAATTATTAAATTACAGGGTGGAGATACTGAAATAAGTGCTTTCGGCCTTGGGAATTGGTTTAAATGCTCTAGCACCAGTAAGGCGAAGTGGGCTGATGTTGAGTTTACTATCATTGGTGGAGATTACGATAGAAGAAAAGTATGGGATCGTATATTTATCGATGGGGATAAGATGAGTGAAAGAGGTGCGCCAATGGCTCAAGAGATTGGTATGCGTACTATACGTGCTATTGTTGATAGCGCTAAAAATCTTCAACCATCTGACCAATCTGAAACGGCAACATCTGCCCGACAAGTTAGTGGTATTCAAGATCTAAACGGTATGGAGATTTGCATGAAAGTTGGTATTAAAAAAGGTACTAACGGCTATGAAGATACCAACAATCTTATGGTTGTTTTAACTCCTAATAAGAAAGAGTTTATTAGTGGTGGTAACGTAACAGCTACTGCACAACCGCAACAACCACAAGTCCAACAGCCACAGGTGCAACCACAGCAAGCACCACAAGGTACAACTACTAGTAATGTGCCAAGTTGGGCAACGAAGTAATCTAGCGCCAAGGCCTTCTTTGTGCCTGCTAGACCACGAACGAGGGAGCGTGGGGCGTACAACTCCCTCACCAAAAGGGGTGTGACTAAAATGGATATTAAAGAGGAACTAGGGGAACTAGGAATTTTTTGGCCTAATGAAAGTGTTTATTTCATTATTCAGAAAGAATACGATGAAATATATGTAAAAATAGGGAAGACCAGAAATGGAGAAGAAGGGGTCATTGATAGGTATAACACATGGAAAAATGGTAATCCAAGAAATTGCATCTTGCTTGGGTATTTAGAAAACAGTAGTGAGCGATATTGGCACGAACAATTTGATAAATGGAAAGTACCTACCCGTAAAGAAATTTTCTTTATTTCGAGCCATAACCTTCCAATATTAATGCACCTTCATTTTAAAATACCAAAAAAGATATTACAAGAATTTAAAGAGAAAAACTCTATAGAAGGAGACACACAGGAATTAATTAAAAAATACAGGGCAGATGCTTTTGACTTTAAAAGAAGCGGTATTCAAAATATAGATGAAGTCTACGAAATATATAAGTCAGACTATAGAAAAGCTGACAAAGTTCTACCTGTTCTTTTAAATATTTTAAATAACAGTGGCATGTTTGCAGATAAGGTTGGTAAATACATTGGCGCTCCTTTTGGAGTGACAAGAGCCAACAAGGATCATATAGATAATTTTGGGTTTCCTATTGGGCGGGGAGAATATTACATTTCCCATAATTACAACCACCCTCACTATTTTAGAATAAGTTTAAGTGGTGCTTATAGAATGTATTATAAAAATATGAGTGAGGATTGGATTTCAAAAAATAGTAAGTAATTAAAATTATAAGGGTAAAGGTTACACATGATGCTAAGACCATATCAGGAAGTTGCCGTAGATTCGGCATATAATGCTTTAGAGGAGCATTCTAATACTATTGTTGTTGCCCCTACAGGTGCAGGCAAGACCATTATGTTGTCGGCTCTTGTTGGGAAAAGACATTATAAGAACAAGAGTGTTCTCATATTACAGCATAGAGATGAATTAGTTTCTCAAAATAAACAAAAGTTTTTAAAAGTTAACCCAAAGATTAGTACATCTATTGTAGATGGAACGCAAAAAAATTGGAATGGAGATGTTATCTTTTCTATGGTTCAAACTATATCAAGAGATAACAATCTTAATCGTTTACACCCTATAGACCTGTTGGTCATAGATGAAAGCCATCATGCGGCTGCACAAACCTATAGAAAAGTTATTGATAAAGTTAGATTAGATAACCCTAGTTCTGAAATAGTCGGGTTTACGGCAACTCCTAATAGAGGAGATAAGCAAGGTTTAAGGGATATATTTAACAATTGCTGTCACCAAATAGAAGTAGCAACGCTTATTCGGGAAGGGTTTCTCGTTCCTCTCAAAGCTTTTGTTATTGATGTTGGGGTAAAAGATGAGTTGGGAGATGTAAGAAAAACAGTTGATGACTTTGATATGTCTCAAGTTGAGAGCATTATGAACAAAAAGGTTATTAACCAGAAGGTTGTTTCTGAATGGCAAGAAAAGGCTCATGATAGAAAGACCGTAGTATTCTGTTCTACGATATTACACGCAGAGGATTTGCTACACGAATTTTTAAACGAAAACATTAACGCCAGTATCGTTACATCTGAAACATCTAGAGAGGATAGAAAGCAAATTCTCCATGATTTAGAGTTTGGAGATATACAGGTTGTCGTTAATGTTGCCGTGTTAACAGAAGGTTTTGATGCACCACCAGTGTCTTGTATTGTTTTAACAAGACCGTGTTCGTACAAATCTACAATGGTGCAAATGATAGGTAGAGGGTTAAGAACAGTCGATCCAGAAATATACCCTAATGTTATAAAGAAAGATTGTGTTGTTCTTGATTTTGGATACAGCATATTAACGCACGGTTCTGTAGACGAGACAATTAATTTAGACGGTGCGAATAAAACACAGGAAGGAGAGGCTCCTCTAAAAACATGCCCATCATGTAAAGCTATTGTCCCTCTTAATTCTAGAGAATGCCCTATGTGTGGACATACTTTTAGAAAAGAAGGAGATGATGAAAGCATTTCTTATTTTGAAATGACAGAGGTGGAATTAATAGAAAGTTCGCCTTTTCGATGGATTGATATGGTTGGCAATGGTAGTATGATGATGGCTTCTGGATTTGAAGGTTTCGGTCTTATTGCAACGATTGGCGATACATCAATTGCTGTTGTAAAGAAAAAAAGAGGTAGAGTTAAGGCAGTTGCAATAGGCAATAAAAAGCAAAGTATTGCAGCCGCTGACGATTTTTTGAGGGAAATTGAAAATTCAGATGCAGCAAATAAGACAAAAAGATGGCTTAATGAACATATATCTTCAAAGCAAATAGATCTTTTAAATGATTATGGAATGAATGTAAATCATTTTGATCTGTCTTGGAATAAATACAAAGGGGCTTGTTGGCTGAATTATTTGTGGAATAAAAGTGTAATTGATAACATAGTTGTAGTGAATGGGTACAAATGAAAAAAAGAAACGACATATTAAAAGAGGCAGAGATCCTTATCAATGGAGATAGGGCTGAAGATTACGGTGACGCATATATTAACCACAAAAGAATTGCTGATTTGTGGTCTGTTATTCTTGAGAAAGAAATTACAGCATCAAATGTTGTTATGTGTATGGTAGCAATGAAGTTAGCTAGATTAATACATAGCCATAAAGAGGATTCATGGGTTGATATATGTGGGTACGGTGCAATAGGTGGGGAATTTATTAGTAAGGAAAGGTCTAATGAAACTTAACCCAATAGAAAAAATTTCTTTGAAGATGATATTGGCAATAGCCAATCCTCATGACACAGTGAGTGAAAAAAATAAGGTACGAGAATACCAGTTTGATTCCTCGTTTAAAATGAAGGATGCGAATACTGATAAAATTAATGAGGCTGTATCCAAATTTATTACTTCAAAAGAAATTAATATAGGAGGTACATGTCTATATGGTCATGTAAATGTATATGTTCAAAATAAACTATATATGGAAATTACTATTGTTCACGATGCTGTTCGTAATGAATACGAAAGAGAACAGTATAGTGAAGAAATAACATACCATTAAAATTGGATGTTAATAACAATATAATTGTTCGGGAAATAAAAAGAGTTTTTCCTGGCGCAAAAGTGGTGAGGATAATGGAAAAAAAAGAAGAAGAACACGAAGAATACGGCCCTACTCTTAACCCTATGGTATTATTCACAAAAGTTTGTGATAGTATAGGTTGGGATAAACGTTTAAATGAACTATCAAAAGAAGAAGTTACAGCTATCATATTTTCAATTCAAGAATCGGGAGAGATAAAACATGGATCCGATGTCCAACAAATTAAAGAACTTGAACGAACTTATAAACAATGGACAGGACTATGGCCTCCCTCAACAGGAATCCCGTTCTAGCTTTATTTCTCAGATAGAAAGCGCTATAGATAGCGCTATCGTTGAAAAAAACAAGAAGCAAAAGAAACGTGATTATCTTGGTGGATCTTCTTTAGGCGAGGAATGCTCTAGAAAAATACAATATAGGTTTATGGGTACAGAAGTAGACCGTGAGAAGAATTTTTCAGCTAAGACATTAAGGATATTCCAATTCGGGCATTCAATTGAAGATCAGATGGCTGATTGGATACGGGCAGGTGGGTTTGATTTAAAAACGGAGGATAAAAATGCCGAACAATTTGGATTTTCGATAGCAAACGGGAAAATAAGGGGCCATATAGATGGTGTTATTTGCGGTGGGCCTAGTGACATAGACATTAAATACCCTATGTTATGGGAATGTAAGTCTGCAAATGACAGAAAGTTTAAGGAGTTTGTTAGGAATGGAATGGCTAAAACAAATGCTGTTTACGCAGCCCAAATAGCCGTTTATCAAGCCTATATGGAACTGACAGAAAACCCAGCTCTATTTACTGTCGTGAATAAAAACACAAGTGAGATTTATTATGAGTTTGTGAAATTCGATAAATACCTAGCACAAAACATTAGTGATCGGGCTGCAGATATATTAGCATCAGTTTCCACTGGAGAGATGCTTCCAAGAATAGCCCACAATAGCGATTACTACACATGTAAATGGTGTGAATTTCACAAAACATGTTGGCAATAAAAAGGGTGAAAACAGACCAATGCTTTCACCCTAAACTTTAGAGGTTACAAATACAATATAATGCGTATTCTATCATTTGACAAGACTAAATCTAGTATATCAGCTAGAGAATTAGTAGAAAAAATAAGCGAGAAAGTTCCCACATCTGTACAGGTACAAGTGTTAAAAGACACTTATCCGCAAGGGCGTATTCGGGGTACACAATTTATGCTCGGATCTTTACGGGGGGAGTCGGGAAATTCATTAAAAATAGACATTACACCTGGGCCACATTTTATGAAGGGTACTGATTTTAATGGCGGTGAAGGGGTCGGGGGCATTGCTAAAATACTTATGGAGGGCAAAGGTATGTCTTTGCCTGAAGTAAAAGAATATTTTGCAGATTATTTGGGTGAAGACCGAACTATTGTTCGGGATGAAAACGAATATAGCCCTACAAACCCATTTATTACTGCTGTTCCTACAGCACATAAATACGATATCAACACGCCACATGACGGGGAACACCATTATCTATCAGCAGATGGGGAAATAATAGCTATTGTCAGACGTTATAATGTACGGGATAACAGTGGGAACATCATTGCAGACTCCATCGGGAAGCCTAAAAAAGAATTCAGGCAATTTGTCCCGAACAATTCTTACCCCCGTATGCCTGACACAAGACCCCTGTACAATATCCCGAATATCGTATCGTCTGATAAGGTTATCTGGGTTGAGGGAGAAAAGTGTGCAGACGCTTTAAACGATATGGGCTTCACGGCAACGTGCCACATGGGTGGGGCTGGTATGCTTTCCAGAAATTCTGCTTCTAGCTATGACTTCTCCCCATTAAACGGTAAAGAGGTCGTTATATGGCCTGATAACGACAAGTCTGGCAAGAAGGTAGCAGAGTTAGTACAGCAGTTAGCCTTACATGCTAATGCACGATCAGTAACGATGCTAACACCACCACAAGGGAAGCCAGAGAAGTGGGATGCAGTCGATGCAATCCAAGAAGGCTTTAATGTTCGGGAATTTCTTAACGAAGCCTCCCATAAAGTGCAAAAGTCTGTCAATCTTTTAGACGATTCGTTGCTCGTTTCACGTTTTAACCAGCAAGCACCCGAACAAAAGTTCGTGGTTGGTAATGTTATGCCGCTGGGTGTACCAGCTCTATTCGCTGCTGCTGGTGATTCAGGCAAAGGCATGATGACATTGGATTTGGCTATGAAAATATCATCGGGGAAGTCTATGCAGAACGCTTTTGGCGGTATTGTTAGCGAGTTCGGTAACACTGTGATCTTTACAGCAGAAGATGACGAAGCTGAAATACACAGGAGGGTAGCGAGAATAGACCCAGAAGGCGAACGTTTTAACTATGAATATGATATGAAAATTGTTCCGTTGCCTAACTATGGAGGTGTATTTCCTATTATGCAACAGGGTTCAGATAAGAGCTACCACAGTGGGGAGGAATTTGATCGATATTACGAACAATTGCTCCAGATAAAAAACCTGAAGCTTATTGTTTTTGACCCGTTGGCGTCTTTTGTTCATGCAGATGTTAATGCAGACCCCGCCGCAGGGGCTGCCCTGATGAGCTTAGTGGCTAAAGTCGCTAGTGAAACAGGTGCAACTGTCCTTCTTTGTCACCACATGGCGAAAGTTAAAGACAATGACCCACCAAAAACACCAGAAGAAGCACGTAATCTGATTCGGGGTACTTCTGCTTTAGTTGATGGTGTTCGTTTTGCTTACGCTGTGTGGAATGTCCATTCCAAAACAGGTAAGAAGATGGCAGACAATTTGAACATAGAATACCATAGAAACAGGTTCTTTGACGGTGCAGTGGTTAAGTCTAACGGCCCCTCTGATAGAAGCATAAAGCATTTTGTTAGAGATATGTACACAGGATTGTTGGAGGATAAGTCCGAACAATTATCTGCTATTCATTCTGGTTCCGAGATGGAAATGCGTGTTGAGTATTTGTTTAACTGGATAAAAGAATGTGAAGAAGAAGGTAGAGCTTTGACCCAGATGGGAGATACAAATTCAATAATTGTTCGGCTTGAAGAACAGGGAGCGCCATCTATTTTGCAAGGATTAGAGCAATCTACTTTAAATACATATTGTCAAACATTACAGAGAAGTGGAAGAATTGCGAAGTACAATCTATCAGGTCAGGGTAGACGAGTGTGGCTTGGAGTTGATGGTGGATCTTTAAGTCGAGGAGAATATATAGCAACAACAGCTAGAGATAACATTTAAAAATAATATTTGACATTATATTTTACATAAGTTATAACTAGCATTAGTTGCAATAGGGAGGCCTATAAACATGGTTAGTGGTTCTATAAAAATGTATAGCTTTTTAGTTGTGCTTAATTTTCCTACAGTAGAGGCTTGCAACGAAGCGCACCAAATTATACATGGCGATATGGAAGGTTCTTGTTTTATTACATATAAAGATGTATTGGACAAGGCTCCCATACCACCGTCAAGACCACAAATTCTAGAAATCAAAGAGGAGAAGTAATTATGGATTCTAAATTCATATCGTTAAACGATTTAGCAAAAATGTCTGAAGAAGAAATAAAAAATCTTGCTACAAATTCTTATAGTGTAGGTCAGAAATTTGATGGTAGTTATGAAGATGATAGCGAGATTAAAATTGATAAGTCTGTTCCTATTCCAATTAAGAAATTAGGTAGGCCTACAACAAAGCCTTGGAAGTCTATAGCTATACGAATGGACGTAGGTGATAGTGTCCTTCTTAAAACTAGAAATGATGCGTCTATTATGCTTGGTGCTATTAACTCTATTGAAGGTTGTAGGGGGGTTCAGCGCACTATTGGCAAAGGGCAAATTAGAGTTTGGAAAGTAAAAAGAAATGATAGCGTTTAAAAAAGACAGTTTTTCCACAGTTTTAAAAAATCTCTTATCTTATTACCCACATAAGGTAAGAGAGGATTTACTTGATTTAGCAAAAGTTATTTTTAGTGGAAGATACGCTTCTCTGTATCACCACATTGTAGACGCTGTTTGTATACAAACAATATGTCCAAGGTGCTTGCATGAAACAACATTCGTGCAAGTGCATGGGCATTATCAATGTGCTAAGTGCAATTCCATTGTAGATGATTGTTGCCAAGGTGAAGTATGCGATACCCCTAAGAAAAAATTAAGTATTGCGGAAGAATTTAAACTCAAGCCTATTGAAAAGAGTTCTTACTTGGGTTTCAATGGCTATGGTAGTGGTAGAAAAACTTTAGCAAGAGGAAAGAGAGGGAAAAAGAATGGGAAATAATTTTATTTTAAATCAAGAAATAACAATGAAGGAATTTATGGATGTAAAAAAACATCTATCAAAGGTATTAGATTTAACTAAAGATAAAGTTAAAGAAAAAGATAGTAGACGTATTTTGGATTCCGTAGATGGCTCTCTTGTTCTTCATCCTGAGATTAGTTTTGTTGTTAATTGGGATTTAGCTAAACCCCCAACACTAGAAGAAGCACAAGAAATTGTCGGGGGATTTGTTGAAATGGCAATTGATGACGATGAAAAACAATGCCTCGTTAATGAAGAAGGTTTGCTACTTAGATTAGCCTTTAATGAGCTTGCAAGCAAATTGTGCAAAAAACCTATAGTCGGAACGGCTTTAGTGTTAAAAGGTGACTCAAGGTGGATGGATTAAAAGTCCTACCCATAAAGTCGTCAGAAACTTACAACTGGCTACTTAATAAACATTATGCCAAGCGCATTCCGAACATTACGGATGCGTTTGGTTTATTTTATGGGGCAACGCTTGTCGGGGTTGTTACATACGGTATACCGCCCTCTCACGCTCTTTGTATCGGGGTATGTGGAGAAGAACACCAGAATAAAGTAATAGAACTGAATAGGCTATGCCTACAAGACAACGATAAAAACCAATCGTCTTTCCTTATATCTCAATCATTAAAGCTATTGCCAAAGCCTAAGATCGTTGTGTCCTATGCGGATACGAGTAAAGGCCATGTTGGATACGTGTATCAGGCTACTAACTTTCTTTATACAGGTATGAGTGCTAAACGAACTGAATGGAGAATTCGGGGTTCTAACCTACATTCTAAAACAATTACCGAACAAAGTACGCTAGAAGAAAGACAGAATAATCCAGATAAATACGAAGTTGTTGAAAGACCGCAAAAACATCGGTATATTTATATTGTCGGGCATAAAAAAGATCGTAAAGAACTAAAGAAATGCCTTAAATATAAGGAATTTCCTTACCCAAAAGGCGAAACTAACCGATATAATTCTGGTAATGAAGTTGAAACACAGATGATTTTAGAAATTTAAAAAATTTGAGGAGGCTGAACAATTGTTCTGGTTCTGAAATGTCAAAAAAAAATTATGTTCAATATTTTAAAGTTGGCGTGAAAAAGGGTAGCGTTTATGATTTTATAGATCAGGGTATGCTAGATTGGTTAACGGCATTAGCCCTAGAAAGCAATGTAGAGATTGGTGCCATCATTGCTTCTATTGTTAAAGATGCCTACGATGAAGAACATGACGATTGTGAGCCGAACAATTCTACGAGATCCACCACAACGCACTAATGATATAAACAAGTGCTATGTATATAAATATATAAAGTAATATTTCCATTAGACAAAAAAAGAGGGCGATCTGCCAACCACCCTCTTTGGAGATAAAGTTCAATCGGTTTATATAATTGAATAACTTATCTTATTATATTTTTTCCCATAGATCAATAAGTTCTTGAAAAGTTCTTTTACTTAATCTTTTATTTATTCTAAGAGCGCTTTCCATTGCCTGATATATGGAGCCGAATATACCGCCATCTTCACCGTCACCAGTTGATTTGTCGTAATATTGCACCCCCCAAGCATATCGTGGGTTATTCTCATCCCCTATCGTTTCATGAATATAGATATTTGAGTTCTCTTTTAAAAAGTAATAGTTGTTTTCATCTTTGTTATGGAACTTTTTACGCATTTGATTTTCTTTTTTCTCAGCGTATTCCCAAGTATTAATAAAACGCTTTAACCAACTTACTTGGTCAAAGGTTAACGTTCTACCATCTTCATTACCCATATCATAAAACATCAGGGTTTCTGTAGCGCACCCTAGTGGGTGCAAATCATTAGCTTCTCCCCAATTATTATAAATATCTATTAATCTATTTGTGCTAACCATTTCTTCTCTCCTTTATTTTGCTATTTTTAATATTGACTTAAATTCTTTTTCGTATGAATAAGGCACGTTAAGTGCAAAACAAGCGTAGCTATAATCTCTAAGATCAAGATTTTCAGATTGTAAGATCCAACGAAGTGCGGTTTTACGATCCCTTGCACCAATGCTAATGACATCTTGTATGCGATCTTCAAAAGCTTTTGCCTTCCGCACTTGAGAAGCTTTTTCTTCAGCTAATACATCTTCATGCTCATCACAAAGATCATCCCATATCTTCTGCTTGTTCTCAGGTGTTTCATCCCAATAATGGGAAAGATGCCCAGTTCTTCCGACACTGCGTGTGCCGTAAACTTCTTTTACAAGATCTGAAAAGATATTATCGCTATATGTGAATGTCATTATTCTCTCCTTTATTTTGCTATACCACACAATACCATATAATATTATATGTGTCAAGTAATCTTTTTGGCTTGACATTTGCAATCACTGCATATATAACATAGTGGAAATAAGGAGGAAAAATTATGGAAAACGATACGACATTATATTTGGCTTACGGTTCAAATATGAATGTAGGTCAAATGGCTCATAGATGCCCTAACGCGACACCGTTAGGTGGTTTCTATTTGCCAGATTATAGACTAGTTTTTCGTGGTGTTGCCGATATCGAACGCTCAGAGGGCGATGCGGTGCCAGTGGCGCTATGGAAAGTAACAGAGGAATGTCTTGCTTCATTAGATATATATGAGGGCGTTGAGAGTGGATTATACGAGCGTATAAACTTAGGCCATTATTTTGAGCCTAATGCTTTTATGACGTACTCAATGAAGTCAGTTGCGATCAGAAGGCCATCAGAATGGTATTACAACACCATTCATGAAGGCTATAAAGATTTCGGTCTTAGCACCGATTTCCTAAAGAACGCGCGTACTCACTCTGTAGAAAATGAAACTGTTATCCACTACAACAATTATTTAGGTGACAGAAAGGGCGAATGGTGGTATAACACTACTTAGGACTTTAAATTTGTCTCCTAAAGTCCTTTAAGTCAAAGTTTTTGACCAATACCTTAACCCCACTTTTTGTGGGGTTCTTTTTTTTAGAGTTAGGGCCATACTTATTTTAACGGATTCGTTTCATCCAAAAAGTATGGCCTTTTTCCGTCCCGTAAACCCGATGAATTGTTCGGGTGAACTACAACTACAAACTACAGTACACTGTAGTTCGTCACACTGTAGTTCGCAAACGCCTTATTTATAAGGGTTTCGTGGGTTTACTACAGTTGTACAGTTTAGACCACACTACAGTTAAGTTTCTGCTGTAAGTTATTGATTTTAAACAAACTACTTACTACAGTGTGGTACACCCCCTAAAGGGGGTATGGTGGGGCTGTAGTAGCCCACCACCACCCAATACCAATAGCACTTGCCACATGTAGCCTATAGCGGTATTATAGTTACCAGTTGCAACAGCATTCCCACTTGCTTTACCTATAGCGGTATTCTATGTACCTGATGCAAATCGTTCGTTTAACAAAAACAGGAGAATTGTTCGGATGCCTAAATTTGGAGAACCAACAACTCAACCCAACAACAGAAGAATTACAAAACAACAGCAAGAATTTTTAGATAACTACGTGCATAAAGATATGACGCAAACAGCGTCAGCCCGTGCTGTCGGGTATGCCAACCCGTCTGTGGAAGCTGTCAGGCTGTTAAATAGGCCCATTATACAGGAGCGATTAGAGGAGATGAGGTTAGACCTTGAAAGTAAGTTCGGGGTCACTATAGCGAAGTCTGTGAGGGATCTACAGCGCATTCGGGATCAGGCTATGGAAGTCGGTAAATTCGGGGATGCTATTCGGGCTGAAGAACTACGTCTGAAGGCAACAGGACTACTTGTGAACAAAAGCCACGTAAAACACGAAAATGTTGACGCGATGACACGCGAACAATTGTTAGAAAAACTTGGAGATTTTATGAAGATAGCGAAGCAAAGGATGAAAGATGTCACTCCCTCGGAGGTAGACGGAAACTTGATAGTAGCCGATAAGACGATGCAGTGATTTTGTTCAGGTAAACTTGCGGAGCCTTCGGGGGCGAGGATTTCGGGATCGGGACATTCGGGACATGTCCGTGACAAAGCCGTTTTGTCCCGATTCTTATGTCATCGGGACAGACAGGACAACTCGGGACATCGGAGCTTCGGGACTTCGGGAATACCGCACAATTGTTCGGCCTTCGGGCCTCCTCGTCCTGGATATCCAGCTGTCCAGCACAACTGCTGTCCAGCTGTCCAGCGAAAAGCCTGAACGTCCAGTTGGATATCCGAACAATTGTTCGGACTTTCCAGCTGTCCAACCCTCCCTTTCCAGCTGTCCAGCTCTCTTGGTCTCCAGCTGTCCAGCTCTCCTGGTCGTCCAGCTGTCCAGCTGTCTCCTGGATATCCAGCAGTTGTCCAGCGCACCCCAAGACACACCTCCTGGACGTCCATCTAAAAACCCGAACAATTGTTCGGCTAGCTCAGCTGGCTGTGATTACGCCCAGGAAGAAGGAACATGGAAGCCACTCTTTCTCTGACGCGCCCCACTTTAAATTTTTTTTGTTTTTTTTGTTTTTTTCTCTTGCACTATATATAATAATGTGGTAATTTATGGTATAGCAAAAACAAAGGAGACAAAAATGTCAGAAGAAATGAAGAAATATATAAAGAAAGGCGACACGGTTTACACAATTTGTAGAAAAGTATCGGCTTCAGGGATGTATAGACATATATCTTTATTAATAAAGACGGATGAAAACATATTAAATCTAAGTTATAGTATCGCTCAAATTCTAGGAATGCGTTACAAAGACCAAACAAACGCTATTGGAATATCTGGTTGCGGTATGGATATGGGTTTTCATATTGTCCATGAGTTAGGTCATCATCTTTTCGGGGATGGGTACGCAATCAAACATAGGTGGATTTAATGTTGTACTTCTTAGCGTTCATGCAAGGTATTGCTCTTATGGTGCTAATTTATGCAGTTTTAGTAATCGGGTTAGCACTTTAATACAGAAAAATCGGGAGAATGACGGGGCTTCGGCCCCGTTTTTTTTTCTTCGGGCCTCGGGTTCGGGCCTCGGGATCTGGGTCGGGCTAATGCCAACATACCCAGAACTATTTATCCGCACCGCCAAAAATCCGCACCGCCCAAAAATCCGAACAATTTTTACCCGTATTTTTTCCCCGTATTTTTTTCTGAAAATCCCGAACAATTGTTCTAATTTTTACCCCCGTAAATTTGCCGTTTTTTTAATAAAAAAAATCTAGCGTTAAGTCATTGTTTTTATTGAGTTTTACTGGATTTGAACTTTTTTTCTATTATAAACGTGTAAAAACCGAACAATTTACTTGCAATGATTGCATAGATGTGCATAATGATTACAGGCACTTGGTTACGCCTACAACACTGAAATATAAAAAAAGGAAACAAAAACAATGACTTACAATAAAAAAACCATAATCGCTAGCGCTGAAATTGGTGAATTCTTAGTACCAGACCGAACAAATGGCGGTCATATAGGTAGTGTAAGAGAACTGCAAAGATTAATAGGGTCTGATATTACTAGCTTTGCGCTTGTAAAAAAAGATGACACACCTAACAACGGTGTTCAATTATTCGAAATTAACATGCCACCAATGGTAATAAATGACTTTGCTAAAGAAAAATATAAGCTAGTAGAGCGCAAACTTACCGAAATAGGCGCAAAAGTTAATAGAAAATGCGGATGTCATGTCCACGTATCGACTAGAAAGCTTCGACCTCTCATTGATGTTGATGCTTTTAATGAAATTTCTTGGAATAAATTTTTTAGTGATCAACATGAGGTTTTAGCAATGCTAGACCAAACAAGCCAAATGCCCTTGCTAGGTATGAAAGATATAGGTCTTAGATATTATGACCAAATTGAAGAAATTAATAAAGTGTTAGCACCTAGCAGAACCAACAATTATTATGCTAAAAAATTAGAAAATTATGAAAGAAAAATTAAAGGTGCCGACACTATTCAACAACTAGGTAATATTGGTAACAGCAAATTTCATGCTGTTAATTATCATTCTTTAAACACTGATAAAGAAACGATTGAATTCAGACAACGTGATGGAAGCTTTGACGCTAATAAGATTTTTGATTGGTTCGAGTTCTTACTTAACATGATTGATCATACTTTAAATAAAAGAATATCTGCTAGTGCTACCCGAACAATTGAAACAATAATGAATAGGCCAGATGCCAACGATATATTCAGACGCGGAACAGCCAAGAATGTCATCTATTCTTTAATTGCTCGCGAAGGTGGCGCGACAACACAAGAAATCATGAACGTTGTTTCTGGATCTACCGCTCAAAACGTTCGCTCTAGAATATCAGAGATTAGAAATAGGCTAGGTGATCAAGCGGTTACTACCCATACAAGCCAACACTATGGGTACAGCTATGGCGCATCCAATGGCCTTTATGATCTAGGCGGTTATTCAGTCCCTAGCGAGTGGATTGTTACTGAAACACAAGGGGATCAAGAGCAATACCTCGCGCCTAATCTAATAGGATCTGAGAACGTGTTTTACGGTCTGGATTGCCAAGTATATGATAGGTTAATTTCTAGGTTTTCATGACCTAGAAAATACCTAATTCGGAGGGCCGTAGAAATACGGCCCTTTTTTTTATGCTGTAATGCCCCTAGGATAACGCCACAGCCCGAACAATTGTTCAAGGTACCCTAAAGGTTACCAGAAAAAATCGGTCGGTATACGGGCAAATATGAATACCCCCCAATTGACAAAAATTTTTTATCAGGGGTTTTACCCAGTTTTACGCAAACAATTGTAAAGGATTTGACAAAACATGAAATCATTGCTATATGGTAAACATATCTTGAAAGGAACGCCTATGTGGATGCCTATCATACTTTTATGTTCAGCGCCTTACTCTGAATCATGTATTGTTGTTACGGGTGAAGAGTTACTTAGCACTCAACAGGAATGCTTTAAAGTTTCTACCGAAAAGGCTAGGGAAGCTTTAAGGTTCCCTAACGTTTATCAGGCAAGACCTTTCTGTCAGATCATACCAAAAATAAAAGGGGAGGTAGATATATAATGAAAAGACATGCTTATAGCGACATATCAGGGGAAAGTATAAAAAATATGCGTGAAAGTCTGGGAATGACGCAATCAGAGATTGCAAATGAGCTAGGCATTAGTATGCGTATGTGGTGTTATTATGAATATGGGGATAAAAAGGTTCCTAAAGCCGTTGAAAAAGCTATTCGATCTTTAAATGAAAATCATTTGCCGAATGAGACTTTATCAGATTTTGATATTAAGAGAATTACAGCTTTACAGAAGGAAATTGACCGTGTTTTAGGAATTGGAAGTGTTGATGGAGAGAGGCTACAAAGGATTTTAAGGCAGTCCTCTCAGGAATTTGATAAAGTGTTGTCAAAACATTAAAACTATATTAAGATGGGGAGGATTTTTCTAACGTAAAGGTTATAAAATGGCTCCCAATCCTATGCAGATACCTCCCATGACGCCCCCTCCCCCTATGGGGCAACCCCCAATGGGAGGTATGCCTCCCCCACCTCCTATGCAACCTCCAATGGGTATGCAACCGCCAGCGCCACCGCAAGGGGGTTCGGCACAAGGAGCGCCTATGGGGATGAATGTTGATCCTATGGCGAGGCAAAATTTTAATTCGATGATTTCTGGCATTCAGAATCAGTCAATGATCCCACCGATGCCGATGCACATGGCGCACGGTGGTCAGGTACCCTATGGGGTACGAGGTTTTCAAGAGGGTGGTTCGACAAATCCTCTTATAGCGTTGTTGCAAGGATTAGGGCGTCTGTTTGGTTTTGGTGGTGGTCAAGATCAGGAAAGTTCAGGTACCCTAGATGATTTTAATCGTGCTTTTGCAGCTGCACGTAGAGCAGGAAAGAAAACTTTTTCATTTGATAGGGATGGTGATGGTGTTACAGAATTATACACTACACAATTGGAAGGAGAAGTAGAGGGAACAAATGAACAAGGCGCTGAAAGTGAATTAGATCGTTCAAAAGCACGTTTCTTTAAAGAACAAGGCATAGATCCTAGAATAGGTATGAACATGTCTGGTTCTATGCCTAAAAGTGATTCTGTAGCGGAGTTGTTAAACCAAGCGGAGGGTAGGGGAAGAGAACAAACTCCATCGTTGCGTTACGAAGATTACTTTCCTGAAATAAAGGCTAAAGAACCTTGGGATACTTCAGTTCCTGATTTTGTACTTAATCAGGTTATGGATGAAATGGTTCAGGAAAGAAGAAGAATAGGTGGCCCTGAAGATTTTGTTCCTTATCCTATGCCCGAAGCGAGAGGGATGGATCCTCGTTTGAATAGGGCTATGGATTTTGACCCTGCTTTAAGTCTAAAAAGATCTATAGATGATTTAGAAAATATGAAATATGCCCAAGTTGGGGCGTACCCAGATTCTTTTCAGCAACAAGTTTTGGGTTTAGATAACAGGTCTGATTTAGGTACAAGTCCAAAATCTGTAGATCCTATAGCTGTAGATCCTATAGAAGCTGAACTTAATGCGTTGATAAGTCAAATGACTCCAGAAATGGCTCCAGGGGATGTTAGAGAAACTGTATCTCGAACAGATGCACTTGCTCCTTTACCTCAACTTTCTATGCTTGACCAATTCAGAGCAAGATTAGACGAGGGAAGTTCATCTGTTTCTTGGTTAAGAGATAGAATAAATAATTTATTAAAAAATCAGGAAGACAGGCAAGAAAAAATAAACGCAATACAAAGAGATTTTAATTTATTAGAAGACGGAAAACTAGGACAGTTTGGCATTGGCATGAACCAAGGTGGCGTTGTCCCTGTGCAAGGTTATGACAATGGCGGCGGTGTTATGGATTTTTTTAGTTCTTTGGGTGGGGAAACAGTTTCCCCTTCAAAACCTTTTTTTACAGATGAGGAACTAAAA
>CEUX01104713.1_pt1 | contig 29155 bp, 23 predicted proteins | sample 531361 | NCBI WGS metagenome assembly CEUX01 (sample SAMEA2622736, study PRJEB7988) | marine metagenome | isolation source: saline water (ENVO:00002010), including
GTGGCTGGCGCATGGGGTGACGCCTTTTATACCAAGAAAGAACACAAGAAGAAAAATAAATTTAAAATCTCAGGATTACCTGTTTGACACAGAGTAATTATAGAGTATAATAAACACATTGTAATACATCGTACACTTCGTACACAACGCACATAAGGAGAAACATATGTCATTTGAAAACATGAAAAGCAATTCAAGGTCCAGTTTTGAGAAACTAACTGGCGAACTAGACAAACTCTCGAAGAAGAGTGAGTCCTACAAAGATGACCGAATTTGGAAGCCAGAACTAGACAAGGCTTCTAACGGTTACGCAGTCATTCGATTCCTTCCCGCACCACAAAACGAAGACCTTCCGTGGGTTCGTGTCTTTAATCATGGGTTCAAAGGACCTGGTGGTTGGTATATCGAAAACAGCCTTACTACACTTGGTCAGAAAGACCCAGTGTCTGAGATGAATACACAACTATGGAATAGTGGTGTTGAATCTGATAAGGACATTGCACGACAACGAAAGCGTCGTTTGAGTTACTACTCAAACATTCTTGTTGTTTCCGACCCAAAGAATCCCGAAAATGAAGGTAAGGTATTCCTTTACAAGTACGGAAAGAAAATCTTCGATAAGATTATGGAGAAGATGCAACCAGAATTTGAAGATGAAACTGCTGTGAATCCATTTGATTTTTGGAATGGTGCGAACTTCCGTCTTAAGGTTCGTAAGGTTGCAGGATTTATTAATTACGACAAGAGTGAGTTTGAAGATGCATCCCCTGTTATGGATGGCGATGATGCAAAGTTGGAAGAACTTTGGAAGACTCAGTATTCTCTCAGTGAATTTACTAGTCCATCAAACTTCAAGACATATGATGAGTTGAAGACCAAACTTGAAAATGTTCTTGGTGGAAATGTTCGGTTCACAGAAACTGCGGAGGATGCAAATGAAGAATCTTTCACTCCTGAAAAATCAGAGGAAAGCAACAGCGTCAGTGAAGATGTAGATAATGATGATGCTTTGTCTTACTTTGAAAAGTTGGCTAATGAATCATGATGTTTCTATAATTCATTCCATTAGTTAACTAAACCCCCACCTTCGGGTGGGGGTTTTTTCATGTCATTCTTATATTGTAGTTATCTGCAAAGTCATCATATCTGCCTCGGTCTAAGAAGGAAGTGTCGTCAAACATTCTTCCTTCCTCTATAAGATTTGTTGAAGACTCAACATTTAATCTAGGCGCATTTGCAACTACATTTATTCCACCGTTTCTTACCATATTCATTGCATTTAGATTTCTGGCATTAAAGTCCAATTGTCTTGATTGGTTTATAGATTGTGGAGAAGGTAATGGAGTAACTGGTTGTCCTGTAAATGGTGGAGCATTTTCCATAGGATTAAACGGTGTGAATTCGTCACCAATACTCCAGTGGTCGAACGGTCTCCATTCAGGGGCATCTCCGAACGCAGAACTCGGTTGAAAAATTAAACCTGCATTTTTCATTTGTTGAAGTTTCACTTTGTCCATACCCCTGCTGGTCGGCGCAAAGTCTTCGAGGCCGCCCGCGGTGCGAAATTGGTCTGCCGGGGATTGGCCAAAAGCATTGTCTGGTGTGAAGGCAGTCACATATGTCATTGCTTCGGTTACATGAGAATTGTCCCAAAGTTCCCACCACGATTGGTTACTTGAAATTGCTTTAAGTTTACGCTTCATTATGTCCGAACTGGATGGTGAAATCATAATCATTGCTGCCGCTTCATCGGCAGTTTGTGGTCTTGCGGCAAGAGCAAGTTGGCCGCGTTGTTCAAAAAGACCCCTAACTCTTTCCATTTGAGTATTTCCTTCTGAACCTTCATTGTCTGCGTATGCTTTTGCACCCAAGTCGATGGCGCCTATGATTTCTGCTTCGTTCGCTTCTAATGCACCTAAAGCCATATCTCTTTGTGCAAAACCCCCTGCTTCTGGTCTTGGTACATTTGGGTCGAAGAGGGTAACATCTGGACGAAATGGACTTGAACTTATATACTGGTTTTTTTTGTTTTGTTGAATTGTTGTATCCAACGCAGCGCCTGCTCGAACTCCCTCTTCCCTAATATCTTCCCACCAAAGTCCGCCACCAACCGCGGCAATTGCGGTTAATGCGGCACCAACTGGGTGTCTTGTAATTATGCTTAGTAGTCCTCGGCTGAGTCTGCTACCCACCGATGGATTCAATCCAGGAGGAGGTTGAGGACCAAATGGAACAGACCCACCACCCGGTATTATTAGACGCTTCACCCAGTTGAGTGCCTGCAATACTCCTGCCATTATACCAGTTTCTACTGCAAGGTCACCAACTGAACTTCCAGTAAGACTTCCACCACCTGCACCCATCGGGCCACCACCACCGGCTACTGGGACACCACCACCACCGCCACCGCCACCACCACCGGCGGCGGAACTTGAAACGACACCCCCTGCTCCAATAATAGCAAGAACAGGAGAGGCATGTATGTCTCTTATTAAATCTAAAGTTTCTTCTTCTCTTTCTACACTCTCTTCGTGTTCGCGAGCATCTTCTCTATCTTGTTCAGCAACCTCTGCTGGTGTTAAACTAGAAGTTGCAGAGTTTAAATCTGCCTGAGCCATTCTTAATCTTAATGATGCCGCTGACCTCTTTTTTCCACTTCCTCTTGTTCCTGATGGTTTTGCCATCCAAGAACCAATTGATTCTCCAAAAATTGTTTTTGCAATACCTTCGCCCCACACCGTATCTGAGGAAATATGTGTAGATGCTTTTTTTAATCCTCCCGCAACAATACCGGCGGACTGTGCGATTCTTGAGGATTCTTCGTCCCCCACTTCTTGAGCGGCTTTTGAAATTTCCTTTGCCCTGTTGGCAAGTTCTTTCATTCTTTTTTTATCTGCGGCCTCTGCTTCTTGTTGAATTCTTTCCAATTCATCTCTAAGAAGTTTAGTAGAAGCCCTCAGGTTAGAATCATCATCAAGACCAAGTGCCCTGTTTGCAGATTTAACATCATTTAGTATGTCTTTAACATTCTCTCTACCCAGTTCAGATACAGACAAAGTGGCACGAAAGTCCTTCTTTGCTTTTGCTACTGCATGTTCGAGTTGTTCTATTCTACTAGACATTTTATCTTATCTGTTGGTTTTCATTTGTTTTTCTATCTTTTCGTTTTCTTCTTTAATATGTTCTGTTATCATATTCAAATAAACTTCTCTCTCCCAAGGTATCATATTTTCTAATTCTATTAAAGAATATTTATGATGTTGCATTAACTGAAAGTTTATCTTGTAATACATTATTAATGTCTCATGAGCGAGACTTATAGAAAAAAATCACCAATACCCTCCAATACTACTGAATTTTCTTTTTCACATTTTGAACACTTATATTTAACTTCGTGTTTAAACTCTGGCATAGTTTCATAAAATTGTAAAATCTTTTCAAATTGTTTATGAGTAAGATGTTCTATGAAATTAACAATTTCTTCTATTGAAGTATCTTCCAATTTCCATAGTTTTTCATTTTGATAAATCATTTCAACACAATTTGCTATTACTTGAATATCTACACTGTCTCCTTCTAATTGTTTTTCAAAGAGAACTGGATATTTCATTACTATTCCTAGACCATCTCCCAAATCAATCTTGGTTGTGTGTTCTGGTTTTTTATTGATTTTAATTTCAGTCAAATCAATTTTCACAAGTGTTGTTGCTTTACATGAAGGACAAGTTAGATTTGGTTCTACAACTTCTCCTACAGATTTTGCTCTGATGTTAATAAACAAATAACACAAATCAAATATAGGAAGACTTTCAACATCTAATTTATCAAATGTACATGCCTTTACTATATCCTTTAATGCTCTGCTTATTTGTTCGTACTCTCCACTTTCGAGTGCTATTAATAGAACCTTTTCTTCTTTTACAATAAAAGGTCTATAGTGAACCAATTCATCCGTAGATGTTAGTTTAGTAGTATACTTTGGTATTGTTACTGTTGGTAGTGTCATAATATTCTCCATTTTTTAAAATAATATCATCCCAAGAAATTATTAAATTGTTGTGATATAAAGTTTCCAGTTGTATTTGTTATTTGGCCGGGGTCGAAACCAAACGGTAGGTTTATAATCTGTCCGCCCACTGCTGTTGGAATCATTGGCATTGTGTCACCAAACAATTCATCTAGTTTTCTGTTTAGCCTTCCTCTTAGGTTTACTCTGTTAACTATACCCTGAAGGAAACCGATTCCACTGACATCCTCTGCTCTCCATTTTCTATAAGCAAATCCGATAGTTTGTTTGTTTATAGTGTTTCCTAATTCGTCACCAATCTGAATTGGGTTTATTGTTTTTGGATACGCATCTTCCAAAACAATTCTGTGTATAGGACTGTTCTCTTGATTTAATTGAGTTATTTCAATTTCGCAAGTATAATTGTCCATATAATTAACCATATGATTGGTTGGAGACACTATCTCGTTATTCCATTGTTCAAAATATTTTCTTTCAAAGAAGTCTCCACCAACTTTCCATGTTCCCTCTATATCTCCAGCAAAAGATAATTCATAAGGCATCTCTGTTATTGGACCAGTTGTTTTGATTTCTTGTGTTGCTATTGTTTTTCCTGGAATTTGGAACGATTCGCAAGAAATTGCCAACCTTAATGATGCAGCGACGGATTGTCCATGATTTGGTCTTCTAATAAAGACTTCATATTTAAATGGGTATGATAAAGAAGAAGAAGCAATGCTTGCAACCATACCGTCAACGGACTGTGTAGCATTAGGTGTTCCTAATAAATCAAGGCTTCCTCCACCCAATCCAAAGGGAAGTCCGGCAGGAAGATTAATACTCGTATCTATTGGTGGTAAAAATGCCATTACTGTTCTGCAACTCCTTCTCTTTCCTCAAACAATTTCTGTCTGCTTTCCATCCAAACTTGACTTCTGTGCATCTTCTTAAATCTATCAATTGGGAGGTGTATTGCCATGTCCCAATCTTTAGGCCAAATATGTAGTATTCTTGACCCAATATATTTAGTTAAATATCTCTTGATGCACGGTCTATAATATCTAAATTGTCTATGAGTTTTCAAAAATTCGTATGGTGCGTCCAACCTAGACCATCGGTTATCTATGCTCCCCCGCAGCCTAAGTCGAAGCATTTCAAAAAACCTTTCTCTCATAGACGGAGCAAGATAATGTAAGTTAAGACCAAGAAATCCATTCTTTGTAAATTTTAATATAAATACCAATGGCAGAGTATCAAAGTATTTCATTTTTGACCTGCCTTTTGGTAGGTAGTTAAACAGGTACATTCCACCTAATCTTTTATAACCTGTCTTCTGGATTATTCTGCTTCTATCTCTGAGGATAGTCTCTTCTGGAGAGAGGTCAGTTTGTTCAAACATCTCTCGAACAAGACTTTTATACCAAACCATCGCTTGCCTTGTTCCCCTAGAAATTCCTGTCTCCTTGAACATTGAGTCAAGAGCATCGAATACATTACTTCTAGAAAGAATAAGGTCTGGGTTATCCACCCAGTTATCTCTCATGTCCTCTGAATAATCGTGTTGTGATTGCGGTTCTTCTGGCATGTAAATATGTATGCCACTTATGGAGCAAGAGTTTCATCTGTCATAATAATAAATCTCCATCCTTTATTTTCTGCATACTCTGTGGCGGCTTTCCATTTTGCAGAGTTTATTCCCCAATTTTTAACTTCGGTAATATACTTTCTTGTTTTCTTTTTGGGTTTCTTCGGCGCAGAACACTGCTTCTTTGGCTTAACTTCTATTAATAGAGTTTCCTTTATTCCATCTTTATTCTTCAGTTTAACTATAAAGTCTACGAAGTATCGATGCATTCTGTTATCAATGGGAGATTTGTATGGTACTATCACCTCTTCCGAACCCCACTCTAAGATGGAATTGGATTTATCACAGTACACCATGAATCTTCTCTCTAAAAGACTTCTATAAATAATATTAGTAGGATTACCAATATATTTTTCTGGGTGTTTTGGTTTATATCGTCCTTTGTATGCCATATATACTTATATATTCAATCTACATTAAACTAATAAGAGGAAAGTAAATGTCAAAACCACCAATAAGATACACGAATGGGACTCCCGACCATTTCCCTTCACCAATATCAAGGTCAACCAACACATATCTTCCCGGTGCAAGAGAGAAGTCTGCGGGTCATCTGTTTGGTGATAAAAGAGGAAGTCTTAATCTTGTTGCATCCGAATCGGAACAATTTTTTGGCCAACAGGTTTTAAATAATCAAACCTCTGGTGGTATGAACCAGTTGGAGTTTCCCATAAACCTTGGAACAGAAGAACATTCTCATATTGTTGTATTCCACATCTATACTGATTTAGAAGCAGGTATGGGAGACATTGACAAAAACACTTTGCAACTGGCATCGATGGGTCGTCTAAAAAAGAATCAGTGGGGATATGCGGGTGGTGCGCTCGGTAGTGTTGGTGGTCTTGCCGCTGGCAGGGCATGGGGAAGTAAATCCGCAAAAGGTCGGATTCTCTCACAAGCCGCAGGTGCGGCCGCTGGTTGGTTTGCAGGGCAATGGTCAGCAGAGCAACTGGCAGAAATTTTTGGTGAGGTTACCGAAAAAGAAGAAGAAGCAATCCAGAAAATTTCTGAGTATGAAGCAGAACAAGATGCAAGATACAGACAACAAGCAGACGATTATTTTGAAGCAACTGGTAGAACTGCAAGAATAGGTCAAGCAATTCACAGAAGCAAAGACACTATTGCATTGTATATGCCTCAAAAGGTTCAAAGTCTTTCTTTACTAGAGTATGAACAACAAGATTTGTCGTTCATGCAAAATGTTATGAATTCATGGACTGGACTTGCAGCGGCAGGACTTCTTAAGAAAGCACCCGGTGTGGTGGACAGCCTTGCAGGGTTTCTTGGAATGAATACAAACATCGACACATACATTCAAGCGACTGCAAGGATTGCTCCAAACCCAAGAAAACAATTGTTGTTCCGTGAGCCAGTTTCTAGAAAATTTGAATTCGTATTCAACTTCTCTCCAAGAAACGAAGAGGAGTCTGTAAGAGTATATGAAATTATTCAAACATTTAAAAAACATGCATATCCAGCATTAAACAACACAATAGGTCAGGGAGCATTCTATACATTCCCCGCGGAATTTGAAATACAATATCAAATGCTTTTGCCTGGTACTTATGGTGATGAAATTGTAGAAAATAACTGGATTAACAGAATAGGAAGATGTGGGTTGAGAGAAATTAATGTTGATTATGCTTCTTCGGGTTCATTTTCAACATTCCCAAATGGCGCTCCGACCAACATGACCATGAGTTTAACTTTTGAAGAGTTGTCACTACTCGACCAGAATCATATTGAACAAGGATATTGATAATGTATTTTAAAAATTTTCCAAAACTAGCAATTGAGAGTGGAACTGGCACAACATCTGGTGCAAATATTGCAACAGATATTTTAAGAAGAGTTGGTTTTAATAATGAAGGTGTAACTGCATCAAACCACTTCATTAAATACAACATTTCTGATTGGGAAACACCAGAATCAATTTCAGACAATTTATATGGTTCTCCAGAATATCATTGGGTGGTAATGATGTTCAATAACAAACATGATATATTTTTTGAATGGCCTTTAAGTTCTAGAAAGTTTGAAAAGTACATAACAAAAAAATACGATGGTGTTACTCTCTTTTTGGATGGATATACTGGAGCAACAAACGGAATAAGTGGTTCGATTTCAATAAATGACACTATGGTAAAAACTGCTGGCGCAGGAGTAACTGGGTGGGGAGGACTTGTTAGTTCCTATGACCCTGTTCATCAAAGTGTAAGATTGACTGGAATAGGTTCTGGTTATGAATTCTCTGAAGGTGATTTAGTAAAGACATTCAATGCAACTGGTGGAGTTCTTCTAGAAAATTCTCAAGGTGAAGCAACGGTTAGAAGGATTGTTACAGACTCAACGCAAGCAGTTCATCATTTTGAAACTGCTGGTTCTACATGGGCAGGATATGATGATGTTGGTGGTGGAGAAGAAACATCAAAAATTCGTATAGACCCATTAGTACAATATGATGGTACAGGATTAACCTCAATGGGTTCTGGTGGAATTACATTTGGAAGTACCGTTCTATACGGATATATTTACAATGATTCTAGTAACTATGTGAAAACAAATTATGATTATGAACTTGAAGAAAATGAAAACAAGAGAATAATATCTCTTCTTAATCCCGAATATCTCACTCAAGTTGTAAACGAATTTAAAGAATTAATCAAGAGATAATATTATGACAATCAATAACAATCAAGAAGCATATCTTCGTCTTGACGATGTTCGCATAGAACAAGTTGATTTAATAGTTGGCACTCAAAATAATCCTGTTAGAATTCCTCTAACAAATCATTATGCGTTGATTGAAATTTCGGAAAACATATTTCAAAATAATATTAGCGGGGTTATTGCATCGATTGACGCTATCAACCTCCCCACAAATGTTCCCATAACTGGAAACGAACTATTAGAAATTACATTTTACACACCTACGGTGGGAAACAAAGTAACTTTGATGTTTGCAGTTGATAAACTAACTGACTCTGCACCACTACAAAACAAACAATCTCAAATGTATGATATACATTTTGTGTGTCCAACATACATATTAAATATTCTTAATAATATTAATAGAAGTTTTGATGGAAATATTAGTCAAATTGTCGAGAGTATTTTTAAAGAATATATTAGCCCTGAACCAGACAACTATGTTGAAAAAAGAAACAAAAAAGTTCTTTTGAATGTAGAACCTACCTATGGTAGAAACAAAATTATAATTCCTGGCTGGAATCCATTAGTGGCAATAAATTGGTTGACGAAAAGAGCAGTATCGGAAAACAATGATTCATCTGCAAACTATGTTTTTTATCAAGATTTAGATGGATTTCATTTTGTTTCTATAGACTCTATGTTTAATAAACCTCCAGTTGGTCATTATATTTTTGGAGAAACAGATTCTGAAAATGCCATTCGTGGAGGGATGATGGAGTCAATTGATGTAGATGCAACCTTGTCGAATATCAGAAAATTAAAAGTATGTGGGTTTGACAGAAGCAAGGAAGCAAAAAAAGGAACATATGCTTCTTCTCTATTGCTTCATGATTTAGTGTATAAAAGATATAATAACTTTACATATAATTCCTTCCAAGACCAAGGTAACAGACCTATGTTAAATCCTCACCCGGCTTATAATAGTGTGGGAGTTTATAATATTGCTGTAAACGGAAAACATTATTTTTCTTCCATTCATAAATGGCTTCATGAAACTGGAGAGGAAACCGATGTCAACATGATACCCAAAACTGGGAACGATAATGTTGAAATTTGGCTTCAAAGACACGATGCACAAAAACTTCAACTATTATCAAATTCTATAGAATTCGAGGTATCGGGTGACAGCACAAAACGGGTGGGAGATGTTGTTTCAGTGACCATTCCAAGTTTGGAAGGTGTAGACTCTTCGGGTAATATGAAATTAGATGGTTATTTGTGTGGTAATTATTTAATCACAGAGATAAGACATAGAATTGCAAAAGGAAACAAAGGACACACAATGAGATTGAAACTATGTAAAGAATCTCTTATAGACCCTACAAGTCCCTTGACCTCTTTCGGTGAATCTAATAAAGGTAATAATTTAATTTCTGGACATCCGGGTGAAATATCAGATAGTGGGATTCAAATGGCATGAATGAATATATGGGACGAGATGGTTTTGTTTGGTTTCAGGGTGTAGTGGAAGATAGAAACGACCCACTAGAACTTGGAAGATGTCGTGTTAGGTGTTTAGGTTTTCATACAGAAGACAGACAAGCAATACCTACCAATTCTCTTCCTTGGGCGTATCCTGTGCAACCTATAACTTCTGCTTCTATGAATGGAATAGGACAAACTCCATTAGGACCAGTAGAAGGAACATGGGTTGTTGGGTTCTTCAGAGATTCTTATAATTGTCAAGAACCAGTTTACTTTGGAACATTGGGTGGTATTCCACTTGGATTCTCAGGTGGAACTGGTCCAAGTCAACCAGGATTCACTGACCCAAATGGAAAATATCCAAAAGAAGGATTTACTGGAGAAGCAGATACCAATAGATTGGCAAGAGGAATAACACAAGGAACAATTATAGAAAAGAAAATTGAGGGAGCAAGTGGTTCTAGTTATCCCACAGCAAACTCAGGTGAAACTTGGGCAGAACCAAACACACCATTTAAAGCAACATATCCTTTCAACCATGTGTACGAATCTGAAAGTGGTCATGTTCAAGAATTTGATGATACTACAGATGGAGAAAGAATTCACACATACCACAAGTCTGGAACTTTTGAAGAGATTCACCCAAGTGGTGACAGAGTTGTAAAAGTTGTTGGTGATGATTATGAATTCACACTTGGTAAAAAATTCATACACATTTCTGGAAACACAAATATAATTGTTGGTCCAACTGGCGAAGATGGTGAGGGAGGAAACTTCAATTTCTATGTAAAGGGTGATGCTGAACTTCAGGTAGACGGGAATGTAAATCAAGTAATAAAGAAAAATGTTACCCAAACCGTAGATGGAAAGATTTCTATTGAGTCTAAAGAAAAAGAGATAGAGATAAAATCAAAAGGAAATATAAAATTAGAATCAGAGGCAAACATAGACCTTACAGGGAAAATCATAACAATCGAAGGTGACCTAATCAACCTCAATGCATAGGAATAAAAATGGCAGGCGGAATTACTACAACTGAACATACTGCAATACCTTTTGGTGCAAACTTTACTTTATCAGAACCTAAAGTTACTGCTGGTGGTAGTCCTGTTGTGTTGGAAGGTTCTCCATTAACACCACACGGACCTATTCCCGGACACGGAGAAATTCCATCCTTTATGACTACAAGTTCTATTTCGGTTAGAATAAATGGAAAAGGTGTAATACGACAAGGTGATGTTGCATCGTGTGGTGACCAAGCAACTGGAAACCCCAAGATAATGGTGGGAGATTGATATGGGATTATTTTCAACAGATGGGTGTACAATATCGGCAGTATCTCTTTCATCAACCAACAAAGAGATAATAAAAGAAGTAACATCAGGTAATGCATTTTTAAATCCAGTCAAGGGAGACATAGATGGTATAAGTGCATCTATATCAAGCACAACATCTCTTATAACTGGTGCAGGTAACACCGCAATATGGAGTAGTCTTACTGGTGATTTGGCAAGTTTGAATACAACTTTAAATTCTTACCTATCTCATTCTAACAGATTGTCTGGTGTTAATCTGGGTGCAACAGGACCTAGTGGGGAACCGGGTCTTAATGGTCTCATAGGAATTGCAAAAGCATATAACTCTGTGTGTGAATCGATGACTGGTGGGACGAAAGATAATTTTACTCCAGTGTTTGACAGTATTCTTGGACCTGGTTCTTCTAAAATAAAAAGAGAGAAAGAAATTATAGAAAATGTAAAGATATTTGTACGGAACAACAGTTCTCTGGGCTCTGCTACCACACCGTTCAATACAGAATTGGCAAACCACATAACATCCGTAAAAGCATCAAAGGATGTGATTCAAAAATTAATAACAGATGATAATGCATCATATGACAATGCTCAAACAACTGTAAGAAATTATAATCTGGGAAATGAGTTGTTCTCTAGTAAAAACGACCCATGTTTCACAGGCAAATTATTTGACTCAATTGGGTCTCCAGTCGTAAAGGAAAAACTAAATACCTTATAATGTCAACATATATAAAGTATACAGGAAGGAAAGATGAATATAAGTAACTGGGATGAATGGGTATCACTTGGAATTTCCCTCGCTGCCGTAACAGCAGGGTTTTTTACATATTTCATCAACAAACAAATTAAGAAAAGAAAAAAGGCAAAAGATATAGTGTCTCCTTCTTTGGACTTTCCTGAAGTATTCTGGAATGTACATACTAAAATACAAGAAACTATTACGGAATTGCGATTGAGGGTAGATTGTGCAAGAACACACCTTGTTCAATTTCATAATGGTGGATATTTCCTAGATGGTATCAGTATGAAAAGAATGTCACTCACCCATGAGTCTCTAGAAAGAAGTGTTTCTGGTGAAATCAAGAATCATCAGGATTTAGTCATGAGTATGTTTATGCCTTTGTTGGAAAATGTGAAGAATGATACAGCCACTTTGAGATATGTTAATGAGATGGAAGATTCGTATCCCAAACAGCACTTAGACAGTAGCAATGTTATTGCTTTTTCTGTTTTACCCATCAGAAATGATAATATGATTGTGGGTTATATAATGTCTCAATGGTGTAGTTGGAACAAAGTAGACTCCATAGACGAAGAATTAGTAGAAGATTGGATGAATCGTAGCCAATCTTTAATTGAAGTTGAATTAATAAACCAAAAAAGAAAAACTGAGTATAAATAAAGTATGGCAGGACAAGTATCAAGAGAAAGATATAAGGATTTAGATTTGGACTTTACAGCACATCCAGTCTCAGGGGATGTTGTGCAAAAATTAAACAAAGATTCTATAAAACAATCAGTCAAAAATCTAATTCGTATGGGGAAATTTGATAAACCTTTTCAGCCACAAATAAACTCAAGAATCAAGCAACTTCTATTTGAACCAGACACCCCACTGACCATAATAGAAATAAAAAAATCGGTAACAGACATTATAGGAAGATGGGAGCCAAGAGTAAACATGTTAGATGTTGAGGTGCATTATAATATTCCAGACAATTCTTATAATATAACAATGACATATAACATAGTAAATCAGCCAAGTGTTGAAACAGTTTCACTACAATTAGCGAGATTAAAATGACATACAATGACAGAAAAACAGAAGTAAATAGTTTAGACTTCTTCGGTATTAAGAATAACCTAAAGAATTATCTTTCTGGTCTCGACCAGTTTACCGATTTTAACTTTGAGGGTTCTGGAGCCAATATTCTATTAGACCTTCTTGCATATGTTACACACTATCAGGGATTTTATAACAACATGGTTGCCAATGAGATGTTCCTCGACAGTGCTGTAAAAAGAACTTCAGTGGTTTCTCATGCAAAAGCATTGGGATATACCCCTTCTTCTTCCAGTCCATCTACAGCAACAGTGGACATTACTATTAATGACACAGATTCTTCAATAACATATTTATCAAAACGAACAAAGTTTAAAGCAACAAAAGATAATATCACATATACATTTACAAATCCAAGTTCCGAAGAATTTGAAGTTTTAAACTCCACACAAAAGATTGCGAGAAATGTAACATTGGTAGAAGGTTCTTGGAGATTGGCATCTTTTGTTGTAGATTCAAATGTAGGAAATCAAAGATTTATTATACCAAATAAAAATGTCGATATGAGTAGAATAACTGTAAATGTGCAGAAGTCTACAACAGACGATAGTGGATGGAGTGATACTTGGACGGAAGTGACAGATGTTACAGAGTTGAGTTCTACAAGTAAAGTATATTTTACACAAGAAACGGAAGATGGTTTTTATGAAATCTATTTCGGAGATGGTATATTAGGAAAGAAATTAGATGACGGTAATTTAATAGTTGTAGACTTTTTAATTACAAATGGTGCGGCTTCAAATGAAATAGGAAGTCAAGACAGTGTTTCTTCGAGGTCGTTCACTTCTTCAAATATATCAAACCTATCAGACATTGTAGTAGTAACAACATCCAATGGTGGTTCGGGTAAAGAAACTTTAGATTCAATTAGATTCAACGCACCAAAAGCATATCAAACCCAAAACAGAAATGTAACTGCCAATGACTACAAGTCATACATTTCTCAGAACTATGGTAATGCAAGTGATGTCTTTGTTTGGGGTGGTGAAGACAACGACCCACCAGAATATGGTAAGGTTTTTGTGTCGGTAAAACCATCAAACTCCAGTGTTCTTAACAATGAAGAAAAAATCTCGTTACAGAATTTAATAAAAGACCAAAATATGGTTAGTATAATTCCTGATGTAGTTGACCCCAATTACATTTATTTAAACATCAAAAGCAAAGTTAAATTTAATCCAGATGAAACTACACTAAGTGCATCAGACATGAAAACTCAAGTACTTTCATCTATTGTAGATTATAAACTTTTAAGTCTTGAAAAGTTTGATAGAAATTTCAGACATTCTAAATTTACAAAAAGCATAGACGATACAGACGATTCAATTTTAGGAAATGATACTTCAATAAAAATTGAAAAAAGATTAACTCCAACCATAGGAGAATTTAAATCATATACTCTTAGATTTGAAAATCCTCTCTATCACCCACACGATGGCCATATGTCAATACTTTCTTCTTCTTTGTTCACTTACACAAAAGATAACGGTGTTACAGTGAATGCATTTTTAGATGACGATGGGAAAGGAACTGTAAGGATTTATGAATTAGTAGGTGATACAAGAGAATATATCAAAGAAGATATTGGAACTATAGATTATACCAAAGGAATTGTTTCTTTGAAAAACTTCAAACCCGACAGTGTAGAAAATACAATAATAAGAGTTTTCTGCGAACCGCAAGACAATGATGTTCTCTCAGAAAGAAATACCATTCTAGTAATAGATACTGAAAATTCCGATGCAATCGACATTACTGTAGAATCATACATTCCATATTCAACAAAAGCAACGAGTTCCAGTGTTTCAGTTTCATCAAACGATTCATCAAGTAATAGTGGGTATTGATAATGACTTATTTGATTTTTCATACTGGTGTAGCAGGTTCAGCAACTGATGAACCAGTCCCGCAGGTAACTTTACTTGCTGGTTCTACTGCTAGTGTTGAAAATTCTGTTTCAAGTATTATATCTGAATATCTACCAGAGTTTGTAACCAGTAATCACCAAACTTTTGTTTCTTTCATAGAAGCATATTATGAATGGATGGAACATATTGAAAATCCTCTAGGGACATCTATAACTTTTATGGATGATTTGGATATAGACAGAACTTTAGATTCCTTTGTTGAATATTTTAAAAATAATTATCTTTATTCTTTTCCTAAAAAATTTGCAGAGGTTTCTACCAACTCCGTTGACGAAAAAACTGTATTAAAGAATGTCAAAGATTTCTATAAATCAAAAGGAACAGAAAAGGCATATAAGTTTCTTTTCCGAATTCTACACGACAGTGATGTTTCGTTCTATTATCCGAAGAAAGATATATTGAGAGTATCTGATGGTAAATGGATAGAAAAGAAATCAATTAAAATTACTAGCAACAACGGAACTTCAAACTTTGATATGAAAAATAAAAGAATAGAGCAAATTGACTCTACTCTTGGTGGTTCAGTTTCAGCATACGCGAATGTAGATAATGTTTATCAATACCAAATCCAACAATATAGTGTAACCGAATTATTTCTTGTTGATATTAATGGAACATTCACTCAGGGTTCAAAGGTGAAATGTACACTAGATGACGGAACAGATTTAGAAGAAAATATATACACAATTCCTTCAGATATTGTCATTTCTGGTGGTGGTGCAGGATATCGTTCGTTGGATGTAATTAATATCGATGAATCTTCATCCGAGTATGTCGGAGGTGTAGGAGCAAAAGGAAAAGTTACCAAAGTAGATGCAAATGGTATAATACAAAATGCACAAATTGATGAATTTGGCGTTGACTATAGAAACTCCGAAGGAAAGACAACTCTACCAATCGTATTTAAGTCTGCATCTGGTTCAGGAGCAACTGGATATGTAAAAATAGATGCTCTTTGCACCTATCCAGGTTACTATGCTAACAACGATGGTAAAGTAAGTTCAAACAAAAAACTAAGAGATAATGACTTATACCAAGAATACTCTTATGTTCTTAAAGCAGAAGTTTCATTAGACTCATATAGAAATCAAATTAAAAAATTAGCACACCCTGCTGGAACAAAAATGTTTGGCAACATATCTTTGTTTGACAGTTCAACAACTACTAACACATATAGCACAGGTGTTTTCCAAACAAAAATTCCAATAATCGGAAGATATACTCCATATACATTAGATACGCATGACAACTTAATTGCCGCGACTGGTTCTGGTACTGCTGTTGATTTATATCCCAGAGGATTTAATCCAGGTTCAACTGCCGCCAATCATTGTTTGGGAAACACTGGTGGAAGACTGGCAATTAAAACTGTTGGTGCTACTGGTGGATATACACTTGGTTCATTTAGGGTCGGAGAAGGTATAACTGGTTCTACTACTGGGGTTTCAGGAAGTATATTCGGGTGGTCAAGAAACTCGTCAACGGGTGGTGTGCTGTTCCTAAACACTGTAGGAACAGGAACTGCTCTCGGATTTACTACTGGAGAAATGATAACAGCAACAGGTGGAATGACAGGAATTGTAGAATTTGTTACTGTTGGAAACGGAACAGTTTACGAATTTGGTTCTACTACACACGCAACTGGACCGGCATGGGGATATACGGGCGCATTAACTGGAGGTGCTACTGCGTTTGGTGCAACTGCATATTGGGACATTGAAACGGGATGGCAACAAGAATACGGAAACATTCCCGAAACGATAGAAACAGTAGATATAACACACTCAACCGCATATACAGCAGGTTGGGATTATACTATTGGTAATACAGTGATACAAGGTGATGGAGATGATGGAAACTTAACAAGAGGAATTGTTAAAGATTGGATTCCCGGTGCATCTGGTGCAACTGGTAATATATTAAAAATACAAAAAACAAGTGGCCAAGATTTTGTTGCGGGAACTATAACAGAGATAAATACATATGGAGGCGAAGGTATAAGTTATACTTTCTCTCACGGTGGAACTAGTGGTAATACTATAAGGAATAAAATTAAACACATAACATTAGATGAATTAAAAAATCCGAGTTGGGAATTCCATAGTGACCACGGATATACGGTGTGATGGGTAGATTAGGGGACTAAAATGGCTTCAGATGCAATGACAAAATCATTTTCACTAACATTTGCTAAAGACTTGGCAAATGAATTTTCTAATGAAAAAACAGACCAATACTTCCTTATGTTCGGTAAGGTAGACGAATGGACGAATGCTCCATACAGTACAGGAAGTGTAAGTACTGCTGCCGCAAATGTAGATTCCGTGGAAAAGGCAAACTATGCACTTAGAGATGGGCTTGCTCTGAAGAGAATATCTTCTAGAAACATATACCATATGATTCCCAGAAATAATTGGACATATGGAACAGCATATGATGAGTATGACCATACAGTTAATATGTTTAGTTCAAAAACATTCTTTGTTTATACTTCTACTGGAAACATATATAAATGTATTTTTAATAACAACGGGGCGGTGTCACAATATGAACCAGACCACACACAGTCGGAAGTATTGACATATAGTGATGGATATAGATGGAAATTCATATGTAAGGTGACAGAAGACAGTCAAGATTTTATAACCGAAGAGTATGTTCCAGTTTCTGTTGCAGTAGACGATAGAGCATTAACACTGAATCAATGGAACAACCAACAAGCGGCATCCAATGGTTCTATAGAATATGTTAAGACCACTTCACCTTCTTCTGCTTTTACTGCTGCCCAATGGACGAAATCATCAACAGATAATAAAGAAATTGGTGCGAATGCCGCGGTGGGTGATATTTCTCTTGTTTTAAATTCAGCAGACAACCAAAACACCACAGATTATTATAAAGGATATGCAATCTATATTTCCAGTGGTAGCGGTGTTGGTCAAAGAAGAGTAATCACAGGATACAGCCAAGCAGACAATGTTGTTTCGTTTACGGATGCATTAACATCAGAAGTTACTGTGTCTGAGGGTGGTGTACAAGGTTCTAGATATCAAATAATACCTAACTTGGTGTTTGATGGAGACGGCTCATCCGCGGAAGGAATTCCTGTTTTAAATACTGAAAATGAGATAACATCTGTTACTATGATAAATTCAGGAACAGATTATACTATTGCAGATATCACAGCATATCCCAGAGGAGTATCTGGGGGAGATATAGGTTCTAATGATATTGAAGGACCGACCTTCTCTGCAATAATTCCACCATATGGTGGTCATGGAAAAAATGTTCTAAGAGAAATGGATGGTTCTAAAATTATGATTAGAACTTCCATTCCCGGAACAGATGCTAATTTCAATGCACTTGGAAATGAATTTAGACAAATATCAATTGTTAAAAATCCTCTATTAAGTGGCGGAACAAATGATGGTAAGATAGCAGGTTCTGAAATTACAAGAAAGAAACAATTAACTGTCAGGAGACCTTATTTCATGACTGCCAGTTATAACGATTCTGCGTTCGCCGTTGGAAACTCCGTAATGGGTGAAACATCAAAAGCAACTGGTAAAATTGAATCTTGGGTTACAGACCCACAAGACCCAACTACAGGTACACTAGAACTTTCAAATGTTCAAGGAACTTTTGATTTAGAAGACCCAGAATCAAATCTAACACGATTTGTTTTTAATGGTAATGTTGGAAACACAGGAGATTTCACCATAGGTTATACGGTAAAACAACCCGATGCTTCACCCGTACCCGTAGGAAAAGTTGTTGCATGGAGTGCGCCGGCAGGTGGACCATATGAATTGATTGTCAATGTCACATCAAATTCTTTTGACAGTACAAATACAGTTCAAGAATATAACCTATCTGATGTTACTACATTTAGTTGGGGTGGTATTGATACCAAAGAAAGAAAAATGGGAGAACTGTTGAAGCACTACTCTTCAACACAAGGAACTACCTTTGAATTTAAATTATTCCCAGATGATAATGGATGGCAAAATGTAGCAAGAGCCAATTCTATAACGGATGTTCAATCCGAAGATGTTCTAGAAGGAACTTATAGAATGACAACAACCTTAGTTATTACAGATTCTGGAAGCAGTTTGACAGATTCTTCATACACCAAAGATGATATGGTGTATCAAATAGGTTTAGATTCTGGTTTAACTGGAACTTCTGTTTCAGGAAAAATAGTTGACTGGGACGCAACAAACGGAAATACTGGAATAATGGTTATAAATGATGTCAGAGGAACTTTTGCAGAGGGTGGGTTCTCTGGTGGAACAAATCACACAATTACTGGAGTATCTGGTCCAGAAATTCAAATTGGGTCAGGAGAAGTCTTATACATACAGAATATAAGGCCTGTTACTAGAAACACAGAACAAGACGAAGAAATCAAGGTAATGATTGGTTTTTAGGAGTTTTAAAATAAATGGTATATAACGCAACACTTTTCAATACAGACCCATACTGGGACGATTTCAACGAAGACAAAAAATTCCTTCGGTTGTTGTTTAAACCAGGCAATGCTGTACAGGCAAGAGAATTAACTCAACTACAAACAATCATTCAAGACCAAATTAATAAATTTGGCGACCATGTATTTAAGGAAGGTTCTAGAGTTCTTGGTGGAGAAATTTCAAACCAAGATGCAACATTTTTAAGAGTTGAGACCACAGACCCAACAAGCAGTACAGGTGTAGAAATTGATATTCAATCACTACTAGGAACAGAAATTACAACACATAATGTTGTTGGTGACGACACAAGAAGAGCAAAAGTTCTTTATGGTATTACTGGAGCAACATCAGACAACGACAATTATTATCTTCTGTTTGTACAATACCTAAACGGCGGAGGAATTACAGGCAATGGTGATTATGGAAGCCAATGGGGTGAAGGAGATACAATTAAGGGGTCTTCTGGTTCAAACACATATGTTGCAAGAATTGCAACTACTATTGGACAACCTCAAACAGACGCAACCATCGTTAATGGAACAACTGGTACTGCAAAATTAACTAGTACAGAAAATGGTATATTCTTTGTTAATGGACATTTCGTAAAATCTGATTTTCAATCTGTTTCTCCTTATGGTTTAACAGGAACAAATTCAGACATCAGAAACTTTGCAAGTCCAACTAGTAGAATTGGTTTTTCTAAAAATCAAGAAGTGGTACAACACACCGAAGACTATACTCTAAGAGACCCTGCTTCTGGTACATACAACTATAATGCTCCTGGTGCTGACAGACTTAAGATTGATTTAAAATTAGAATTTAAAAACTTCGTAAACTCTGCAACATATGGTTCAAGTGGATTTGGTGATGCAAACTTTGTGGATTTGGTTAGATATGTGGATGGTAAAGTTGTTGGAACAAAAGATTATACTAATTATTCTGAAATAGAAAGAAACCTTGCAAGAAGAACATATGACGAATCTGGTTCTTACACAACCAAACCCTTTGAAATTGATATAAGAGAATCACTTTCATCATTGGGTGGAGTTTATACACCAGACGAAGGTGGGGACGAGACAAAGACAGCAATAGGACTCCAACCAGGAAAAGCATATGTTTTTGGATATGAATTTGAAACACAAGGGACTCAATATGTTCTTGTTGATAAAGCAAGAACTACAAATACACTAACAAACCAACCAGTAAGTGATGTTACCTTTGGTCAGTATGTTGTAGTGGGTGCTAGTGGTGGAGATGTAGGAGTTGGATGGACATCTGGTGGTGGTATAGATTTCACCACATCATATCCTAGAATTCGTCTTACAGGTTCTGGTGGAGCAACTGGTACTGCAAGAGTTCGGCAAATAATTGCGAACAATGATAATTTTGGTGGAACTGGTATGACCTCTTCTGCTCAAACATATAACATGTATTTGTTTGATATTAATCTTGGTGGAATTACTGCCTTTAATAATGTTAAAAATCTAGGTCAAACAAATGACTTTGGTGCTGATGGTATTACTGCTTCGTTCCAGATTGCGGCTGGATTTACCAACGCAACAAATGGATGGGGTGCGAGAGTATACAATGCAGGGTCGAATTCTTCAATCTTCCCACTACCAGTAGGAAATTCAGTTTCTAGTGTAGATTCCTTAACATATAGAATACTTAAGGGTTTCTCATGGACTCACACCGCCGGAACAGTAAAAACTCTTTCTAGTGGGGATGATACACACACATTTGTTGGTTCTGTTGATAACTCAAATTCTGTTTATGGTTCAGATAAAAAAGACCATTACATTTTAATAGGCGGAGTGACAGGAAACAGAATAAACACAGACAGTATAAAGTTTGAAAAATCAGTAGACGGAAAGAGTCTATCGATTGGTCATGCATCTGATGCAGGACTTCAACTGGCGAGTGGAGATTATACATTATATTCAACTCTACAAGTATCAGCCGGTGGATTTAGAAAGAAAACAAGAACAAACGATTCTACTACATCATATTCAGTAGACAACGGACAAAGCAGTAGTCTTTCTGGTGATACTGGTGGTTACTTCATTCCATTAGACCATATTGATATTATTGATGTAACAAAAGTTCAAGACAATAACGGAACTGTTTCTACAGCAACAGGTTTAGATGCTTCTGATGTTAAGGGTGCATTCTTATTGGACAACGGACAAAAAGATAACTATTATGATTTCGGTAAACTATACTTGAAACCAGATTTGGGTGTTTCTGGTATTACTGGAACAATAAACCTAACAGTAACATACGATAGGTTTGCACACGACTCTGGTGAAGGACCATTTGTTGTCAACTCATACACACACGATTCATCTGGATTTACTTTTGATAACATTCCAATCTACACAAGTCCAACAACAGGAAAGAGTTTCTCTCTGAGAAACTGCATGGACTTTAGAGGAACTGCTCAGAGTGATGGTACTATTAAAATTGATGGATTGAACCCCCGCGGCGGTTCATCCACATTTACTTCAACTTATGAACATCACCTCTCTAGAATTGATAAGATTGTTCTTACAAAAGAGAGACAATTTGATGTCATCAAAGGTGTTCCGGCTCTAAACCCAACAACACCTCCAGATAGACCAGATGCAATGACACTATATGTCATCACTGTTCCTGCATACACATACAACATTGATGATATTACCACCAAGTATGTTGAAAACAAACGATATACAATGAGAGATATTGGTGCTATTGAAAAGAGAGTAGAGAATCTAGAATATTACACAAGTCTATCTTTGCTTGAACAACAAACAGAAGCAAGGTCATTTGTAGATTCTTCTGGAAACGACATCTTTAAAAACGGTATAATGGTAGATGCTTTCAGAGGACACTCCGTTGGAGATGTATTAAATAGCGACTACAACTGTTCTATTGATTATGAGAACGGGCATCTTCGTCCACCGTTTACGAGCAAGGGACTTAAACTAGAAAACACATCATCCACAGGACTTACTATAACTCCTGATGGAATTGCTATGCTAGAACCTTCTATAAAAGAAAATGAAGTATGGCAACCGTTCGCAAGTTACTATACATCTGTAAACCCATTCAATGTTCCTAACTTTATGGGACACATTGAAATTGATGACCCCTTCGATAACTGGTACGACCAAACAAACAAACCAACGGTAAAAATAAACACCGAAGGCGAGAATGACAGATGGAAGATAAAGAACGAAAACACATCCTATGGATTCGGTACTCAGTGGAATGACTGGGAAGCATTGTGGTCTGGTAGAAATGTAACAGAGAGTGACTTATACAACAATCGTGGTAGAGCATTCCTTAGTGATTTTACTACTGCCTCACTAGAAAATAATATGGAACAAAGAGTTGGTATTGCATCAGATGCCGCAATTCGTTCTACCGAAACACTGAAGAACAACGAAGGTCGTTCTGGTATCAGAGTAAGAAGACTTCCAGAAAGACTAGAAAAACTAGTAAACAACAGAATAGTTGATGTAAGTGTTGTTCCTTATATGCGTTCTAAGACTGTAACTTTCAGTGCATATGGACTGAAACCAAACACACAGGTGTATCCATTCTTTGATGGTGACAATGTTACTACTTACTGTGGACCATCTGGCGGAGCATCTGGAGATGGATTGATGACAAGTTCCAACGGAGACCTTGTTGATGCATTCTTCTCTATTCCTTCTGGAACATTCAAGAGTGGTGAAAAACTTCTTAGACTTACAGACAGTTCAACAGACACTTTATCGGAAACTACAACTGCGGGTGATGGAAAATATTATGCTCAAGGAATTGTAGAACAGACAGATGGTTCTATGATTTCTAGTAGACCATTTATCAGCAGAAGACAAGTAGTAAATGATAACTCTATTGTTAGAGATGCATTCGACAGAGATGTGTATATCAATACAAGCGAAAACAACTTGTGGATTGACCCACTTTCACAATCCTTTACGGTTAACAGAAACGACAATCCAGAAGGAATGTTCATACACAGTATTGATTTATTCTTTAGAGATAGGTCTCCATATGTTCCAGTAACATTAGAGATTCGTCCTACACTAAATGGTTATCCACACCTTTCTAAAGTTTTACCTTTCTCTAGTGTATCGTTGATTCCACCTGCAAATGAAATTAGGTCAAATTATCCAGACGATTCAGTTTATACAAGATTCCAATTCAGCACTCCTGTATATTGTGCGCCTGGGGAATACTCCTTCTGTCTAAGAACAAGCAGTCAGGATTATAAACTTTTTGAAGCGACAGTTGGTGAAGCAGACTTAGTTAACAGTGGTATAATTTCAGAACAACCACATATTGGACCAATGTTCACACCACAGAATAACGGAATCTCTAGTCGAAACGACAACAGAATGTTGAAGTTTAGAATTAATAAGTGTAGATTTGATACTCTCGAAGGTAGTTTGGTAAGTAAGATTCCTTCTGCTGAGTTTACTCAAGAGATAGGTTCTTCAGGATTTACTTGCGACACATTCAAAGTTGTATCTGGTGAATTTGCACCCCAAGACACTACACTTACTCACACCACAACTATTGGTACAGTATCACCAACAATAATCACAAACGAAAATATATATCTTGAAGCATCACAATTACTTTCTTCAAATTCTGATTTCCAACTGGATACAACATTAAAATCTACTGATGACGATGTGTCTCCTGTAATTGACCTAAGAAGATTGGATTTGGTTACAGTTCATAACTTGGTAAATAACAGTACAGAAAGTGGAACAAACGGTGAATTGAATGCCAATGCAAACTCATCTGACGGTTCACTATATGGACCAGATACAGATAACCCAAGTGATACCGCAGGAGCGGCAGCAAGGTATATCACCAGAAGAGTTACACTAGCAGACGGATTTGAATCTACCAACTTCAAAGTATTACTGGGTGTTAACAAGCCAGCAGAAGCAACCGTCCAAGTATTCATCAAACCTATGTCTGAAGAAGACGACAGAAACTTTGAGGATATTGGATATACATTGATGACCGCAGATGCAACAATACCTGATGCGGCGAACAATTATGACTTTACAGATGTCACCTTCTCGTTGTCTAGTGCATTCACCCAACCAATGAAAACATTTGCTGTCAAAGTTTGCTTGTATAGTTCATCAAGCACTAAAGTTCCATCTGTAAAAGATTTTAGAACAATAGCATTAAATGGATGATACTAAAATGAAAGAGACTATAGAAATTGAAAACAGAACTGATATTGTTAGAGATACAAATTCAAAGGCAATATTGAAAACAAATTTAGAAGAAAAAAAAGCATGGTTAATCAAAAAAGAAAGAAATAATAAAATAATTCATAATGAAAATGAAATAAATAGAATAAAGGATGAACTTCGTGAGATTAAACAAATGGTATCAGAAATCAAAAACATTTTAAAGGTTAGTGAATAATGGGCGTTGAAAATAACGAATATCAAATACCAAATCTAGTTCTTGGTGACACATTCTTTGAATGGATGGATGTTACTAACAAGCATCTTATTGCAAAACTAAATTCCATAAACAATTATTCTGTTACTGGTGGGGATGGAATTGGTGTAACTCAAAATAGTAGTGGTCAAGCAGAAATTGGTCTCGCAAATACCATTACAAAGGGACTTACCTTTGCAGGTGATGTAATTTTCAACGGTGCTGTTACCACAATAAATTCTACAGAATTAACAGTTGATGATTTTAATATTGTTCTTGGTGCAACAAGTGGAACTGGTGTTACTGATGGATGGATTGGTGCATCTGGTGGTGGTGGTATAATCCTCAACAGAGCCGGAAGTCTTCCCGATGCATCTATTTTGTGGCACGGTATTACTCCCGGAGCATCAACAACTTTTAATGCTTTGGGTGTTGGTTGTTCTGGTGCATTCACCATAACAGACTATATCAACATGACTGGTGGAGTTGGATTCAAAGCAAATGATGACATCTTAAGATTTAAATCTGGACCAAATGCAACTGGTGCAGGGTTGATGGTCACAACCGTAGCAACTGCCGATGTTGGTGCAGGATACACTTACGATTGGAAGTCCATGAAGATTGGGCATATGTCCACAGCAAGTGCCGCAATTACTCAAGGAATTCAATTCGACCATGACGGTATGGTTAGAATTTATGATGGTGTAAATAGAAAATACTTCTCTAGTGGAGCAACTGCTCACGGATTTACCTTCGGTCAATGTGTTCGACTTGGTGCGGGTGGTACTTGCCAATTAGCACACGGAAATGCAATTGCAGATGCAGAAGTTCTTGGTATAGTTTCAGAAGTAATAAACACAAAAGAATTTGTTGTTACCATGCAAGGAGAAATCAAAGGTGACTTTGGTACTGCACTTGGTTTGGCCGGTGCAACACTCGCTCCTGGTACAGTTTACTTCTTAAGTGGAACAGCAGGAAACTCTGGTGAGATTACAAACCAAGAACCAACAACATCAGGCAAGATTAGAAAACCAATGGTACTTGGTATCACAGGCGACAGAGGATATCTGTTCAACTATATCGGTGCAAAGATTGCACCAGAGGTAGATACCGTTGCTCCTACAATGCGTAGAATTTCCATACAAGGTTCTGATGGTTCAAAACTAAGTGGTTCTACTGACACCACCTCTTTTAGAAGTGCGAAAGGAATCTTCGGAGTAACACACGCATTTGGAGACACCAACTATTCAGTATCATTCGCAGTTGGTACTGGAGGAACTGCCTGTGTAGGTGTAATGTCTGGTAAAAACTCAGATGGATTTACATTTGAACTAAGAAGTGTAAGTGATGCACTCGCAGACGCAAACATAGAAATCATTATAGCAAAGGATGTATCATAATATGGCACTCGAAAACGGAGGAAGTCAATCAGCACAAACATGGACGGGCGTTGGTCCAAAACATGCATTTATTTTTAGTTGTGCTTCAACACCAGTTGTAGACAATATTATTGGTGTTGATGTTACAGTCGCACAAGCCAGCGGTGCTGGAATGTATACAATCACACATAATCTTGGAAAGACTGGATATGTTGGGATATTTACCGCAGAGGAAAGTGAAGCGACTCCTGGTTTAAGGTCTGTAAGAATATATGACAGGTCTGCAAACACAACCACAGTGTGGATTGAAGAAGAAGACGGTTCACTAGAAGATGCAAACTTTGTTCACGGTGTAATTTACGATTGATTGGAGTAATAAATGGCTAATTCAGCATTTGTATTAAGTAGTAATGTAGGTTCGGATGGTAAGTCCAACAGGGCAATCAAATACCAAGTAAACCACGGATTCTCCGCTGGTAGTGTTATTCTTTATAGACAAGAAGCAGACGGAATTACTGGTACATTTCAACTAGCAACTGCTGTAAGTGGTCTTTCTGCTGAAGCAGTTGGTGTTGTTGAGAGTGTTGATGCGGCAGGAAATGAATTCACTGTTGTTTATAATGGTGAAATTGATGTAAGCAATTTTAAAACAGCAGGTGCAGGAACAGGATTAACAGGATATGATGTTTGGTTCTTGGACCCAACTGCTAGTAATGCAGGCGGACTGACATCCCAAGCACCTACTTCCGCTGGACAGGTTGTTAAACCAATTGTTACATTGGTGAGTGGTAGTCAAACTGGCAGAGGGTTGGTAACAAATTATATTGGTACAGTAATCGGTGGTGACAACACAGTAAGTCTTGACTCCGTACACCCCGTTGGTGAAATCATTGCATTCGCAGGAAGCACATCTGACATCCCAACTGGATGGCAATTGTGTGACGGTAGTACTTTAGGTGTCGATGGTGACTACGCAACTTACTACTCACGAATTGGAACGAAGTACGGTTATCAATGGGAATGTCAATTTACACATCAAGGTAGCACAGGATTTGCGGCGAATGGTGGACACACCATGGCGATGCAAGTTGACAGTAACAGATACGAAGGTAGAGTTGTATCGTACACTGCATCTGCCGGGACGACAGGAACAATTTTAATTGATGCGATGCCATTAACTGGTGGAATTACTGGTGGTGGTGAAAGTTCTGCCGGTGGTTATATGTACCATCATGGTGTAACCTTTGATACCAGCAACATGGCTTTCAACATGGGAGCATTAACTTCTGACTTTGCTCAATATGCTTCCTCAAATGTTGTAAAATATGTAAAGACTCCAGACCTTCGTTCCAGAACCATTATCGGTTGTTCTTCCGATGGTATTACATCACACTGGTCACTTGCAAATGGATTAGACGGAATCACTCAGGGCGCATTCGGTGGTGCAGAAGATGCAGATGTAACCGATGCGGCGGACAGTGGTTCTGGATTAAATGTTTACACAGCACAAAGTGCAACAAACGCAAACCTAAGACAACCATTCTTAGCAGAACACTACATCATCCGAACAACATCTACTGCGAAAGCCGCACTTGTCGATGGAGTAAATGTTTCACTTGCAATGGATGGACTTACAGATGTTACATCAACAAGTCAAGCAAACGGCGACATCTTAGTTAGAAACGGAGACACCACTCCTGTATATGAACCATTAAGAATATTTGATGGTTATCCTAGTGATATATCTACATTTGAATCAAACTTTAGAATAGACACAACAAATGCAAGTGATGCTCCAGGAGTAAGATTAGGAATTGGTACTGCTTCTCCAGATGAACCCATCCACATTAAAACTAGTGGTGAAGACGGTGACCCAAAAATTAAAATTGAATATGGATATAGTGATAAAATAGGTAATATTTATTGTAACAGTGCTGGCTTCGCGGTGAAAGGAAGGAACTCTGATACACCATTGTATCTTGGTGGTGGTAATGTTTGGGGAATCAGAGACAATGAAGATGATACCAGATTCTATAAAGAAGCCAATTTCGATGAAGATGTTACAATGGATAAAGATTTGACGGTCGATGGTGACTTGACATGGAGGGGTCAAGCATATGCAAATTCATGGAATCAAATTTACAATGGTGGAGATATAAACTGTAATAACAGTAATTTGCATTTCGCACAGCATAGTGGAACTTCCTTTACCCTTGGTGCGTTTACAAACGAAAAAGCAGGCGGTCAATATACTATATTACTTGACAATAGAAACAACAGCAATGATGTTACATTAACCATTAATTCTGATAAATTATTTGCAAATGGTGTTGTGCCCAATGTAGTGAGAGCGGGTGGTGAAATGTTAATTTCATGCCTATGCTCAACGGCTGCTGGAAGATTCTATTGCACCTTTGCAGAGGAATGGTCAACATAATGTTTTTTCCTACAACCAATCTTCAAAATAGATATGGTTGGTCAAAAGACTCAACCAATGAACCAGAAATGTTTTACTGGCAGGGTCAGGTCTTAAAATTTACTCCCACATCAGATAATAGTGGTTGGGAAGTTGATTATAATGATGCAAAATCAAACAAACTTTATAAATTAACATTTGACCACCAAAACAGAGAAGTAGGAAGAACTTTAGTCTGGGATGCAATTAACGACTATGGGAATCTGAATGGGTCAGGTGATGTAATGTTTGTTAGTGATTTAACATTTATATCGAAGGATGTTTTCTTATTAACAGAATCATATTCTCCTGCATGGGAGAGTAGTTATGATACATATAGAAGAGTTAAAGTTTGGGCAAATAAAATTGAAGATGATGGTTCTGGTGGTTATACCATAACTCCAAGAATTTGGCACAGAGTATTGAGAAGAAGAGAATCTGGTTCGCAGTGGAATGACGGAGGAGATGGTAATCCAGATTTGAATATTCAGGGATATCCCGGAGGTGTTCT
>CEUX01009827.1_pt1 | contig 29128 bp, 45 predicted proteins | sample 531361 | NCBI WGS metagenome assembly CEUX01 (sample SAMEA2622736, study PRJEB7988) | marine metagenome | isolation source: saline water (ENVO:00002010), including
ACAAACGTATTGTCAGCAAGGTCTGACGTTGTGTCAGTTGTTGTCTGGCTGTTGTTCAATTCGCTGATTGCGTCAATGTCGCCAGTTGAATCTGGGCATTCAAATCCGATGCGATCCGAGTTAGCAGTCATTACAGTTGTGTCTGTAATAGCAAGACCAACAAACCAATCGAATTCACTGACATCAGCACCTTTAAGGCGTACTTCGAGCATGCCGCGCGTACCGGGCGACCACTTGAATGCTTCGCCGTTAAGCTGCATTTCTACGGAGTCATTATCCTTATCGTTAGTAGTGATTGCAAGATGACCGCCAGCCGCATCGTCAGCACAAACAATAGTTTCACCATTGTCAGTATCACCATCGACTACAGTTACAAGCCACTGACCAAGGTTAGCAGTTTCACTAAACTTACCAGTGTTATCAGCGTCGTTGCCTTCAAAACCCCACCCGTCGGTGAAATCGTCAAAGAAAACGACTGGTCGCCCAACACCGCCACCGGGGCCTGTTACGGGCGAAAAGATATCAGAAGCATAAAGTGACATTATGTCTTCTCCTTCTTAAAAAACCCCACCTATCAGGCAGGACGGACAATACCCTGTCGCTTACGAGAGTTGCAGAACACGTTCCACCAGCAATCGACGGGCTGAACGCTCGTAAACGGCTGGTTAGGATGACGCATTGGATCATGCTTCTCGAAGTAACGTCGGGAGTGATAGATTGGGGTCATGTAGTTAGCATTTACCCAGAAGTAACGAGAACCCGTGTACGCGGCGCTTGCACTATCTTCTGCATGGAATCCAGTGTGACCCGAATAGCTGTTGCTGTAGATAGCAGCCGTGTCCAGAGCAGAAACGTAGATAACGTCAATGCCGCTGTATTGTGGGTTGTTATACGCAGGATCCTGGGCCGAAATGAGTGAGTCATTGCTGGCACGCAGGGCTCGCTTGTATTGATTAACACCAGCACGACTGGCGAAAATCATCTGACGGCTCAGATTGTCATTCTCAAAGTATTCCTGCTTCGTTGCAGGTGGAATGAACTGACACTTCAGGAACATTTCGTCGAAGGCTGCAATCAGCGAATCGCTGCTGCCAGTGCCGCCGCCGATGATTCCGTCTGGATCATTTGCGTCATAGGTCGAAACTTGGTTCTTGTAGTTAGCGCCAGTAGCGGCAACACCAAGACCCTGAAGGTCCGTACCAGTGAATCCAGCGGGAAGTCCGCCGTCTTCTTCCTGGATGAAGGTTGGGATGGAGTAAGGCAGCTTGCCTGTGTTGGTTTCCATTCCAGCTTCGTTAGGAGCCTTCCAAAGATCGTCTTCCATACCGTTGAGCATGGATGTCCAAAGCCGCATCTCTTTGATACGCTTCAGCTTCTTGTAAACGACCTTCTGAGCATCGCGGGAAAGACCCTCGCCTACGTTCAGTTCGATCTCCTGATCGGTCCAACTCATGTGATCGACTGAGAACTTCCAGTCAATCTCAAGAGTGTCTACGACCTGGGGATTCGTCCATGAGAACGTATCGTTAGGCTGATAGTGATCGTAAGTTGAACTCTCGTCCATCAAGACCACATCGTTAATTGTTTTGCCGCCCTGGATAACCTTGTCGGTTCCACGACCCTTGAGGAAGCGGGAAAGAACGTAGGTGTTCTTGACTGCTTCGTTGATGACATCCTCAGCGGAGGTCAGGTATCGCGGTCCAGTAGCGGCCATGAAATCGTTGAAGTTAGCTAGTGCTGTTCCAGCCATTTGACTTCTCCTTCAAGTCCGAAAATTAAGAGTTATATGCCTCAGAGGCTCCATCAAGCCCACCGCCATTGAAAATAGCGTCAAGTGCAGCGTCTTCCCTGTCATCATGACTCATAGGCGCGTTGCTAATTCGTCTATTTGACGTTCTGGTAGTCGGCTGACCTGCAGACCTAGCAGCGTGTTGCTGGGTCTTAGGTGGGGCCGCATCCGCGAGCCGAATGCGTACAGCGTCAGTCATAAGATCGTTCAGATTCCGGTATTCGCCGGTTCTGTAAAGCGTTTGCATCTTTTCAATAACACTGTTGAAGTTGCCATCATCGGAAAGTTGCGGGTAACGCTCCTGCAACTCAGTACGAACCCTTGCCAATTCCTGTGTTTCAGTATGACCCGTTTGAGCCGCTACATTTACATACAAGTTGGCAAGCATATTGGCTACAGAACGCATTGGAGCCATAATTGACTCCGCAGCCTCATCGCCAAAAACCTCGGCAATTTCCTGCTGGTGCTTTAACATGTTCTGCGGGGTAGGCAATTGAGAAGAAGCTGCAGGAGCTTGAGTCCGAGTCGGCTGTTGACCGCCTCTTTCACCCTGCTGCTGCTGGAGCCTCATTACCTCTTCGACTGTCTGCCTGAGCTTGGAATGCTCATCAGAAAACCGATCACCATCCTTCTGAACCTTTTCACGTTTTAGCCCCCACTGCGTAAATGCATCAGGGTCCTTTTCGTAATACTCATCCAGCAATTCCCGAGGTGTGCCGTCACGCTGCAAAGCTGCCATAGCTCGATGGTAATCCTCTCCAGGTTCGCTGCGTGTTTCAGCGTCTGTAGGGAAAGTATCAACCTCTGGCTCTGAATCCTGATTCTGCGACACATCAGAAAAAGTTTCAGTTAGCGACGAAGGGTCAGGCTCATTTTCCAAGACTCCCATGATTTTGTCCAAAACCTCGTCGTCACTCTGATCGTTACCAACTGTAACTCCCTCAGAGATCGGGTTCGATGGTTCATCAGACACCACGGGGTTATCCTGAACAACAGATTCCTGCACTTCCGACACATTCATTTCATTTTCGTTAGCCATAATTTCTCCGGGGGTTAGCCTAAGCCTCCCCATCAATCCTTCACATAACCGTGTTCAGCAGCCACGTTTCTTTCGTGGGCCTGAGAACGGATAACTGGCCTGCCCTGTTTATCGTAATTGCCAACCCCGGAAAGATTCCTGGGGAGAGCCCTGCTCACATATGGATATTTGTGAGTCTTTCTTTCTATGCCCGCCGAATCAAGAATAAACGAAGCAATTCTTGTGCATTCAACGCCATCAATAATCACTTTGTCACCAATACTTGGCGCATCATCAAACGAAAAGAAGGATTCTACTTCTTCACCACTATTAGTTTGAAATGCGTAAACCGGCATCTACTAACCTTTCGCTATTCCTGCAACTGCTTCAGCAATTGGATCCCGACCCTGGGCCTGTTGCTGGGCTTGTTGCTGGGCTTGTTGCGGAGCTTGCCTACCACCTCCACTATTGCCACGAGACATTGCTCCCATTGCTTTAATTTGCTCTTGCTGTTGTTGCTGCTGAATCATTTGCTGCAGCATTCTTTGGTCTATAAGCTCACCAAGCTCTGGGATGTTCATAGAATCACCCAGCTTTTTAAGAAGCGAATCCCAATCCAAGAACGGAGTGGTTTGCATAACCTGGGCAGCCTGAACCACCAAGTTGAAAGCCTCCATGGCTCTTCTTTGGAGCAGGGGCTCATTTGCACGCTGCATTGAATAAGTATCAATTTCAAGCTCAAGGTCTTGGAAAGTAGCACCCGTAGACATATTGTGCATACCGCCAACAAAGATCGGCTCAGGGACACCCATGTCTTCAGCAGCCTCAATTCCCAGAGGGAAAGTAATTCTTTCGTCGTGGTACAAATACCACGCTGCTGTCTTCATTACCTTTCTAACTGCATCTTGATACTGGCGATGAATATACGCAAACCGCAAACTTCCAGACGCTTCTGCTACCTGAACCTCCGTAGCCGTTGCCTCTCCAGTGACAACACCTCTCTGCGCGTCTTGCATGCCACTATTACGGTCTAGTCTATCTCGGCAAACCTGCATATAGGTAAGCTGCTGATTAGTAATACCGCCTAGTTCAATCGGGACCACGCTATCGCTGTCAACACCATCAACAGGAATAACAAAGTTATCTGGCTGATTTTTAATATCCTGGACGAGTTTTTTGTTCTTGGCATCAACAAGCACCAATTTCTTGTATTGAGAAGCAGATGTAGTTGCCGCCCTTACATGCTCATTCAGCTCCATGACCTGTGGTTGCGTAGCAACAATAGGTGAAAGCGGATAAGGAGAATCAGGAACTATGTACGCTCCAAACAAAGTATACGGCCCCGTAGGCGGGCCATAATATGGGCGAGGCTTTCGTATAAAGTCTGCACGTTTCTCGGAGTCATCATCGCCGGGATTGGAAACAGCCATTGTGTAAATGGTGCCATTAAACCCAAGGTCTGGGCCAGGAGAATCGTCAATTATCTTTTCTGGAACCCAAATTTCATAACATACAATTTCGTTTCGGTCTGGGGATCTTGTTGTCTTTTTGCTTCTCGTATCGTTTACATCAGCACTTGAAGCCAAAGATTCAATGACTTCTTTATTCCAACTCGGGTCAACTGATGCCTCTGCCAGTATATCATCCTTGTCACGAATCATGCGATGGCCACAAAATCTGGCATCTTGCATATTCGAAGCAATTGGATCCATAAACCAACGACTTGGACTCAAGCGATGCAAGGATGGCCAGTGGGGACCACCAGCATCAACTACATCGTAGCCCTTAATTGGCTCTTCCAAAGTAATACAAACCCCAAATCCCAACAGCATGTCATACGCAAGCCTTTGAAGCGTTTCTTTTGCTTCAGTATCACGGCACCAACGATTTACACCATGCTCAATAGCCATAGCTACGCCACGCTGGGATACGGGTCGCCTAGTTTTTACATGCACCCTTGGATTATCATAAATCAACCGAGGGACAGTTAAGCTAAGGTACTCATACACATGGTTTTCAGGCAAGAAATTTTCTTCTGAAAATGTTCCTGTGTAAGCAGGGCCAATGTATTGGTCAACAAGATCGTTCAAGCTACCAAGGTGCTTGTCACGAAATTCTTCTGCAACCTGCACTTCGGTGTATAGATTTCCAGGGCTTAGATTCAGCATGTTTAATCACCACGGCCACGAAAACGGCAACGACCAAATTGGCCTTACGCCTTTCAAACCTTTAAGTATGGGTGTTAGGTTATCCACAGGATATATGTCAGGCTTTCGCCCCATAGTTGGCCTCCACGTATGCCCGGTCCACTCGTACCAGTTTCCATCCTTATCCTGTTTTTGCGGGTTTACAGGGTCGCCTTCTTGTCTATCCGGCCTTCCCCAAGTATCGACTGGAGACTGATCCCACCCCGGGGGAGGGGAAGGGGGGGGGGAGTTGGGATCGCTTGGGAAGTTAGGTCTTTCTTCGTAACCCGGCATAATCGGTGACCAACCAGGCTGTGGGTTCTGAAGATCCGATGGTGGACCCATAGGTTCGTCACTACTACGGTAGCCACCTAATGGAGATTGTCCACCATTGGAGTTACCCATGCCATTAAAGCGAGGCATTTGATTGCCTGTTGACATACCGCCGAACATTGGTTGATTAAATTGGCTCATTTCTACGGCCCGCCAAATCCCGGCTGATCGGAATCTGTTTGAATTCCCTTGACCTTATCCAACCACCAATTTGTTCTGCCACCAGTCAAGTCATTCAAAGCATCACCAGCCAGGAACATGGCATTTCCTGAAATATCGTCAGCCAATTCAGGATTAAAATATTGCAAAATCTGAAACGCTTGATTTGGATATTTTCGTGTCAGATGTGGCAAAAGACCGCCTTGTTCCATCCATGGCCTGTTCGGAGGATAGGGCCGGTTAGGTGGAACACCATACCAATTATCCGACAGCCCAGGAGTTTTGCTAGGCTTAGTTTTTCTTGGTTTATTTAGTTGTCTTTGTCGCCAAGGTGACATAGGAGGATGGCCATCATAATCCCAATTCTTTTGATCCCCTTGGCCTCCTACAGGAGGACGGCCCATTGGGGGGTTTGACATACCGCCAAACATAGGCATCTGATTGCCTGTTGACATGTCACCAAACATTGGGTTCATTCCCGTGGCGGGTTGATTACTAGGCTTTGCAGCACTACTTTGAGCAGCTTGAGCTTGTTGTGCTTGCTGCATGCCTTCAGGCGTATAAGGAAACTGTTGTCCATTTACATTTGGCATTTTCTGTTCTCACAAACTTTTTAGAATTACAGGGAAGGAGGTGTAGATCGAGGATTATTATTAGCCAAACCCATTCCACCAAACATCGGTCGCGCTGACCTAGCTCCAGGGGGCCCTAAAATTGGCCCTGAAGGCTTACCCCACCTACTTGGCCTGTACCCCGGTCCAGGCAAAGGGATTACAGGATCTAACTGCTGCCAATCATCTGGCAAACCATCATGATTGTTATCTTCTCCGGGCTTTGGCGCGCTTGGATCAATCCATTCCGCAGGCCTTATTAGCCTCGAAGGATCCAAAGACGGATACCACGGTTCATTTGGGTTAGTTTGCCCCGGACCTAAATGCCAAGGAAACATCGGTTTCCAAGGCCTTGGGGCCGGAGAACTTGGAGCCGGAGTAGCTTGAGAGCCAGGAAAAGGGAACCCAAATCCCCAACCCTCTGGCCAACTTTGTAGCCATTCCTTCTGACCCTCTGGGGTCATCAGGTCTGGGCCTTGCCCCGGAGGTCGTTGACTTTGTTTGTAATCTGCCATCTAATCACAGACCTTCCATTAACTCATCAAAATCCACTGCAGGCTCACAATGGCTTTGTAGCACTTCTGCAACCACTTTTACCAAAGACAAGGGATCGTTTGCCGCAATTACTACCCAAGGATCATCTTCTCTCATGCTCTGAGCATACGCTACTGCTGACATATCCTCATCTTCTTGCTTGATGTATTCGATAGCAAGCTCAAGCATTTTGGAAATATGAGGACTTATTGAATGAACATCTGACGCTACAAGCGAAAACTCGCCTTGAAAATCTTCGGACTCCGAACCGCAAAACCTTGAATCAGACTCAGCCATCTTGTGACTCCCAAACATCTTCGTGGTTTAACACAGCACCCATTGAGTCTGCTGCATAGCCAGATCGCTGCACTTCAAACTTAGGCGCTTCTGTTCTCATATAAACACAACCGGCATATGCAATTACTCTGTCGCCATGGGCCTCTTTTGCCCCGGTTGTTTCTTCTCTAATTGACCCAGGGCCAATTGCCCCAGTGTCGTAATACACATATTCCAGCATTTCACCAAGACCACGTTTGCTGTGAATTGTTATTTGACCCGTTGCCATCGCCCGACCTAATCCACTAAGAAATATTCTCTTAGCCTTACGATCTGGCTTCCACCCATAATCTTTAGACCTACGATTTGTCCTCTTACCTAACTGTCTACGAAAATACACTCGGGTGTAATCCAAACGACGTATGTCTTCGTACCACGCCTCTCCTGGGCCTGCCGCTTCCCAGCCCAAGAAGGCTTCATGGCAACTTCCCGCAAATACCGTCCTGCCTGCCCCAACAACTTCTTCTGACAATTCAAGTGGTCCCGTGTTCGCATCAACAAACTCCGCAACTATCTGTCCCGTATTGCAATCCATTGCGGCAACCGCACTATTGCTTTTCCCCTTGCCCGCAGAAATGTCGGCAAACATCACAAAGTTGCAGTCCAGATCAGGCTTCCCATCTTCCAAGTCGCACCAAACATACCACCGGCCTTTTGGGTCTTGAACAAATTTCCCGTTCTCGATCTCGTACCTACTGCTATCTCTGCCATTCTGCTTCAAGTGCTGCGTAACCATTACAGAGTTGTAGAACAAGTCACCCGAAGTAGTATGGTCAATAAGAATGTTTTGACCGATGTCTGATGGGTCTTTACGTCGCCTGACCTCAACCTCAAACCAAGGGCAGGTGTAATATCCTCGCCCTGCAATTCCAGTCAAAGACCCATCTGTATCTACCATCCATTCTCGACCCCTACCCTTTTCGGGATGGTCCCAATACCCCATGGTCAACACATGCGGCCTGCCATCAATAAGGCCCAGATTACGTTGATTCGTAAACTCAGTACCGGGACCAATAGGCGTACTGTTCCCAATTCGACAGGCAGTCGTATCTGCAGCCGCACGCCAAGCATCCGTTGCGTGATCCATTGCCGCCATTTCATCAAACAAGATGAATGTACGGCGGCCACCACGACCAACGTGCCCAGTAGTTGCCTGACCACTGATAGTGGCATCTGTTTTAGGGTTGGTTAGCTGCATATGATTGCGGCACGAACCACCCCTGCGAAACAGTGCAGGCTCTCCGGGCAACATCCATTCTGGAATACGCTCAAGTATGTAGTCAATCTTCCAGAACAATGTATCAGGGTCACCCCGGCGATCTACCATGTCTTCTACTCGACTAACGAGCATGACCTGGGCATCTTTTCGGAACAACCAGTACCAAGTGGCTAACGAAACCGTCAGCCAACTGGCTCCCATATCTCTTGACTTGTCAAGGATCACATCGACACCGTTGTCGATACAAGACGAAAGTTCCGTAATTATCTGGTCTTGGACAGGCCAAGTCAGAAAAGGAACATGATGCTCACTAGCAGGAACCTCTTTACCATTCTCATCAACCGCTTTAACTACATACGTCCAACCAAACAGGTTCAACCAAAGGTGTATGCTTTGCTGGCAATACTCAGTTAACTTTTCCTGCTCGCTTTCGTTTCCCAGCGCCGCTTCCAGAAGCCACTCTCTTGCTTCCAGATTCTCTTCCAACCTCTTTGGAATCAAGAACCCTGTTGCTGGATCCGTCCAATACTGAGGCGAATCTAGCGGGTGTGTCTTCAGGGGTACTGAGGCGTTGCTTTCGCTCACGAATCATTCCTAACAGTTCGTCACTTGTCCGACCGTGGCGTACTTTGATGTCCCCACCACCTGGGCCACTTATTTCATGTCGGTTTGCAAACAGTGTTGGATGCAAAGCTTTGCTCAAATGCACTAGCAAGGGAACATTTCCATCCATCGCAAGCTCACGGCACTTCTCAAGAATCGTGTCTTTAGACTGTGCATCAGCTTCTTCAAACGCTTCTACATACAATTCATTCTTTTGCCACTCGTAATGTTTCTTACGAGCAACATTAGCTGCCCTAGCAGCCCCACTAACAGTACCACACTGCACATATGCAGCTAAGAAGCGATGTTGGTTAATCGTCAACTTACGTCGCATTTCTAGTGACCCAGATTCTTTTTGTCCGAACCTGATCTACTGGACTGGACACCAAAAGTGGTAAAATATGGGCGAGTAAAATCTTCTACTCGTGTGCCAGGGTTCCGACTTGATGTCAGATTTGGCTTTTTATTGCGCTTTTTGCGATCACCATAAATTCCAGCACGCGAATACTTCTTAGCCATGATTCACCTCAATACTTCTTTTTTGATTTACCGCGTGCAGTTGATGCGCTTTTCCCGCCAGCACCACGTTTTCTAGGGGCACTTCTGCTGGCCCTAGACATTCTTGACGATGTCTTAGCACCTCGCTGTTTAGATGTCATACCTGCTCCACCACCTCTAGACATAACTCACCTCACATTTTCTCTATGTAAATCTTTATTGTTCTAGTTTGACTTGGCTTTGTGCCGGTGTATTTGGCTTTTAGCGGGCCGCGACAATAAGCACCAGAGCCAGTATTGACAGAAGTAGTCTTGATATCCGAAGAATCAACAGACCCTGAAAAAAGTTCCATGTTGTTAGCCGTATCTTCCAAAACCAAATTAAATGCGCTTGAAACACCGCTTGGGTTTTGTACGGAAATCTGCTTTATGTGACCTACAACATCTTTTGCAGTAGTTACACCTACACCTTCTGTATCTGTTGAAGTGTCTGCTTCAACAGTAACAACCATCATATCCCCGTCGCGTTCAGCATTGCTAATAGACCACGCCATGCGTCACATCCTGATGTAGTAAATTACAAATGTCTGCGAATCCGCACTAGCAATACTGGAAATAGTCACCTTTAGCGGCCCTCTGCAATAACCACCGCCACCGGCGTTAATGTCATCAGGAGCCAAATCAGTTGCAGCAGCACTGGACTTTGCAAATATTTCCATGCTGTTGGAAGTGTCTGTTAGCGTAATTGTAGATGTCTGACTGCCTGTACGGTTGATTGACATCTGAACGATTTGGCCGACTACCGTATTGCCAGTAGTCACATCGCCATTTGCATCAGCCGTCACCGTCAGGGTGCAAAGAACACCGTCTCGCTGATGTGATGAAATTGCTACAGCCATTACTTACACCCACCCTTGCACTTGCCCCAGGGCATCTTTGCATTAAGCCAACAGAAAAAGCCCGTGCATTGCAAAGCAGCACCAGCTACGAACCCGCCAACAGCGGCCAAACAGAGCATAGAAATCATTATCCGACTACCTTTTTCTCAGGATCAAACTTGCGGTCAGTAACGTGCTGCAAGACCTTCTTCACCGCCTCTGGTGTCAGATCCTTCTCAGCCACACTGTTAGCAATATATTCGCCCCTAGCCCGCAATCGTTGTTTCAACGTATATCTCTGCCACAGCATTCCGCCCAGATATGCCAAGCCCATAATGCCAGCACACCCAAACATCCATGCCGATGGCACCACCAGATGATCCAGAACCTTCAAAGCCCAAGCATTAGCCGTAACCAGCAAGGCTCCTAGAAACATCAACCCAATGCCCGCTGCACGCGAGCCCAAAAACCAACTTGCAATTCCAGCAAGTATGGCCAATAATCCACCTACAGCCACTGGCCAGACTAGCCCCACACTAGCTGCAGTAGCTGCTACCTCTCCCGTCATCTCAGGGCCGGGCACCCCCGTAGGAGGGATTGGACGGGTCGCCGCACAGCCCGAGATGACGAGGGGGAGGGTAATAATGTATTTACACATGTTCACCGAAGGTTCCAAAAGGGGGCCCACTAGGAGTCCCTACTTTCGTTTCTTCTGTTGTTTCTTCCTAGCTGCCGCTGCCTTTTTCTTACCTTTTTCTGTGTACGCAAATTTCTTCCCGTTTACCTTTGGCATTTTATTTCCTTACTTATACGTCAGAATACTAAGGCCTACTTCACCGCCACCTGGAGCAGAAGCATGAAGCTCTACATGCTCCCCAGCAGCGATATCAAACTCAAAATCCTCTGGATTGAAATAGAACTCTCCGTCTGGCTCTACCTCAACAGAATGAACAGGACGGGGCTTGCCTTTCCCGATCTCATTGTGGGCTAAAGTCACAATCACCGGGTTCTCCTCGTCATAGTTGCTTACCGCTGCGTGGGAAAACACCCGATCTGCAGATGTAACCTCAGTACGCAAAACCCCATCATCCCTAACAACGTCCCTGAAGAACTGGCAATTTCTGATGCCTTTAACCATATCTAGCCTCCGCCCCAAAAAACAATATATGCCCAGAGAGGCTCATTCACGATTTACAGGAATCCTAGATATCTGGGCTTCCATCATTTCCACGCGATCCGCCAAAGCCTGCTGCTTGACCAAAACCTCCGTAAGCAACCTGTCGTGACGTATGAACTGAGATCCCAGCAACACCACCACAGTCAATGTCAGCGTGGCAATGCCCAACCAATCACGACTGCTCAAACGTACTGTTTCCGCGTCTTGCCTCGTCATCAATCTCTCACAGGTATCTTTGCCTTAGCCAATTGAGCCTCAGTCAATGACCCAGGATCCGGAAACCTGCTAGTAGCACGAGAAGCATTTCGCTCCTTACGCCACCATGAACGCAATGATTTCGCAATGTCCCGCTCGCCACTATGAGCAAGCCAAGCCTCGCCAATAGCATCGCCACGACGGTCTGGATGCACCTCGCCCAATGCAGCAACAATATCCGGTAGCTGCGTACGCCCCACTGGAGGTAAGGGCAAGTGTGCGTTGTCTTGGTCTAGTAGTAGCTGCATGTTCGTGCGAGCAAAAGGTCAACTATCAAAGCGACACGGGGGATCCGTACTGCGGGGGTCCCCCCCCCTGCCTATTGTTGTCGCGTGGTCATTTCATCGCCGCCGCCGCCGCGATTCCATCCGCTAACCTCTATCGCTTCCATTGTGCGCACTTTCTCTCTTCCCCTTGATCGCCTCAACCGCTCGCCATCGCTCCGCTGCTGGGTGATCGCTTGGCATGGCATCCAGGACGAGCCCGGCTCGCCTGCTATCACTGGTGACGGGTACGCCTCTGATCTCCAAGTACCGCAAGGCCCGCCCCACTGCATGCCTTGAGACCTGGAGGGATTCAGCAAGCTGGGCCTGTGTTGGTGGCTGGCCATGGTTGGCGATCCAGGCAAGCCAAGCACGGCCTACGGTCTCCCGCGTAGCTTGCTCGCGTTCTCTGCTACGACGCATCCTGCGCCCCCTGTTATGCCTGCCCTTTATCATCTTATGCAATAGGACACCAAAAGCCGATAGACGCTATAGGGTTCATCGCATACGATGCGCACACTATCAACGCGGAAACACTCCGCCCAACAGCCAAGGAGGCTTATCAATGTCAGGCACTGAACCACTCACAATCCTAGAGCTGTTCCTTGGACCGCTTGCACTGTTCACCGTGATCGCGCTGGGCATCGTGACCATCAACGCCGTGCGCGCTGTGTTCTGTGATCGCGTCCGGAATGAATCCAACAGGAAAGGCCGAAAGCTATGAAAGCGTACAACGTAAACGCGGGAACGTATCAGGATGGCCCAATTGACGAGGCTGAACCGCTCACACTGTCCGACATCGCCGCCGGTGACTATGACCCGTGGCCGTGTACCGCTGACCAGATGCGGCAACTGATGAAGCAACATGGCCAAACCCTGGAAGCGTACGAAAGCGATGACTCATGGTGGCGGATCGACCACACCTATGAGGCCAACACGCTTCAGAACGTCCTAAGCTGGCTCGGGTATTGATCGCGTCCGAATTCAACACAAAGGAACTGACCGATGAACATAGAACGAATGCTTGAGAACATCACCCCGCCACGCTTGCAGACCCCTGATGAGATCGCCATGGCGCGGGCCTTCCTCGATTGTGCAGGCATAAAAACAACACTCGACACCAGCACCAAGCCACCGACCCTAATAGCAGATGACCCCGAGAATGAACCCTTGGCACTGGTTGAGGTGGTCACAATGTCCCAGGCTTTGAGCATGACAGAGAAGGCCTTAGGCCATGGGGGGAAACGATGAAAGAAGTAGATATCAGCCTGACACCTGGGCGCGTCGATCTGGAGGGGTTGAAGCTACAAGCGGAGATCCTGAGCGGTCGAGTCCTGCCATGGTTGGCTGAAAGCGGCCAGCCGGGAGAATATGACCAGATTGAGGGTGTTGTCCGCTTCCTTGAACACTTCATCAAGGAAGGGGGCCAGCCATGACCCCCGCAAGCCTAAGTATTGAAGGACGTACCGTTCTATCTTCATTCGGTAAGGCAGTAGGGGCAGCGCGGGCCCTGTCGTTCTGCGAGTCAGGCGGGGCTAATTGCTCCCGCTCCTGTCGCCATCATCCAGAGTATGAAGGCCCCGAGCCTGGGCCACGGTGCTACGCGGTACGGATGGAGGCCCGCCGAGGCGGTAACATCCAGCGGAAACTACAGCGACACGAAGCCACGCCGCCGGATGATCTACTAGCAGCAGCAGCCGCCGACCTTGACCGGCACGGGTGGCGGTTGCCATGGTTCAGGTTTAGCGTATCGGGATCCGTTCCCGCCCGCGTCCCGTCTGGCTTACGGCGGTTCGTCGCTCGGCTGGTCAAGGCCGGAACGCCGATTCATCTACCCATTGAGGATGCCCGCAAGGCCACCCGATACCGCAAGGCCCTAGCGGGCCTGGGCGTGGCTGTCCGTGAATCGTGCCAGACCCGCCGCCGGTGGCTTACTGCGTCTGGCCCTTGCTCATTCGTGGCTGGTCATGGGCTACCCATGGCCGAAAGAGTTGAAGCAGCCAAGCAGGCCGCAAGGGATAGAACCGCCGCGACGGGCCGCAGGGCTGGCGTATGTCCAGCCGCCGCCGCTAGTGTGAACCGCCGCCCGTCAGAAACAGCCAAATGCGGAAATTGCACATTATGTGGCGACCCTGATTTTGATTCAGTGTTCCCAGCCCACTAGAACCCCCAACCCAGCCCCCAACCCAGCCCCCGCCACGGTCGCACGTGGTGGGGGCTTCTCATTTGCCAACCCAGCCCCTACCGCGTACCATATAAGCCGATGAACACACGCCGCGAGTAGCGGCCCAACCGAGGGAAACACCCTCAAGGAATTACAAAATGAACGATCTAACAATTGACACGCGCGCAGATTGGACTGGGCAAGGCTCGCTGACCAAGCTGGCCGACACACTGAAAGCACGCGCGGCAGCAAGCCGTGACTGTTGCGTTGATCCGCGACAACTGGTGATCGGAACCACGCGCGCAGGCGAATTGACTATTGCTGCAGCTCCTGGAACGCAAGCCGCTGAGTTTATCCCGACCGACGGTATGCCAATTCGGGACCGCGCTATTACTCAACTATGCTCGCGTCTGAATCCCGAGGTCCCAGCACGATTCGGGAAAGACCTCGCGGTCGCTCGCCCGCACATTGCTATCGACCTGTTCAACAGCTTGATCGACAAGGATGACTACAGCAAGAACCGCAGATGGTTGGTTCGCATGCTCAATGGTAGGATCCGCGCGGTATTGAGTGACCGATACCTCATCCTCGACGATGAGGGCATGATCTTCACTGCACTTGATAAGCTCAGGCAGGTCGGCGGCTTCCCAATGTCATGTACGATGACTGAGGATTACACGCGAATGAGCTATTGCTGCCCAAGCCTGGGACAATACATCGACTCGCCATCACGCGGTGATGGTGCATTCTTCAATGCTGGCAGCATGGGCTCGCAAGTATGGCAGCACAGAGTCGGCGTATCCGACGATATCCTGAAGCCACTCACAGACCGCAAGGGGAATACGATTTTCCCCGGTGGCGAAATCGGAAACAGTGAAACAGGCGCGGGTTCGGCATACGTTAAGTTCAAGACATATGACAGCATTTGTTTGAATGGTTGCGTATCCGAAGTGGTGCATACAATCCGCCACATCGGTGAGAAACTCGACGCGGGCATCTGGTCTCGCAACACCATGCACAAAAATCAGCAGTTGAAGCACACTATGGTTCAAGACGCGATCCAAACCACATTTGACGCGGATCGGCTCAACGCTTGGATGGTCAAACGGCAACAGGCCTCGACTGATATCCTCGCTCCAAATGCCGCAATTGACAATGTTGCAGACTTGTGTGAGCTTTCCCAGGAAGACCGCGACAACCTGCTCTGCACATTCTGCAGGGACTATAAGCCGACCCGCGATGGATTGTCACAGGCTGCAGCACGGTTGGCTCAGGATGAAACTGATCCGAACAAGGCATGCGGCTGGGAAGCTCACTCGGCTACAATCATCAAGCAGCGCAGTGCAGTGAATCGAAACGCGCTTGCAATTTCTTGAAAACCCTTCTCTAATGGGGGGCGGGCCAGCGTGGCCTGCCCCCTTTTCTAATGCGCACAGGAGGAACAACATGGCGCTCATGATGGCAATATTCAGCGACGGACACACGGTCCACTACACGGGGAACAAAATGCATTGGGCCTGGCAAGTTCACAGACCAGAAGGTATTGATCTGCACGGGAACGAACGCGCGACAATGATTACAGGATTCTCAGGAACAAGGGACAACGCCAACAACGGCGCTCTCAAACTTGCGCGATATGAATTTGGCGCTCGTATTGAAATAAGGCAATTAGTACCACACAAGGAAACAGGACAATGAAGTATCCATTCAAGAATGGTGATTCGGTCGCATTCACTGAGGAGTGTGTCGCGTATCAACTGCAGAACGGCAAGCGCAACAAGGTCACACTGCCCCAGCAGACCTACGGAACAGTCATCCACGTTGACAACAAATACGTCTACCTGGAATGCGTTGAAGACAATGAAGTCAATGCCGTAGTGGAACTCAGTGATTGGGATTCGGTCAAGTATCACGCGCCGCACGAATCACAGACGTATAAAGCGCTCAAGGATGCCGCCACGTTTATGGCAAGCCGCTGCGATCTGGGAATGCTTGCAGGAGCCTTGATTTACAGTGACCTGGATCGCAAGTCATATACGGATGAAATATTCAAGTTCCTGCGAGCGGCTTCAGCATGCCACCACCAAGCTGAAAAAGTCAATGAAGCATTCAATGTTGGTGAGCGTATATGGCACGCGCAGGAAGCAGGTGAGGTGGAATGATTGCACGAAGGGGAATGAGTCTCGCGCAAGCAAAGAAGCTCGCGCGCAAATTAGGGGTGGCAGTGGAAGGCATCCACGCCACTGGTGAGGTGAGATTCAGGTTTCACCACGGCAGAGCAATCGTTGTCAACAACAGGAAGAAAGATGCATCGTGCAGGCTTGTCACCGCCTTGCGAAGAGAGCAAAAAGCGGTACAATAGCTGAAGATCTTTGTCTGCCCCGTTCATCGACTCCCTGATGGGCGGGGCTTTTTCTTTTCCCTCATTGCATCGTCCCAACCCTTGGAATATCCATGCAGATGCCCACGCTGGTACGTCCTTTCAAAATCCCTGCGTTGCTCAGGAGTAGGCAACGGGACATCGGCAAGATTGACAATCCAAAGTCCGCAATCTGGGTCATACGCCATCAGTAACTACCTTTCCATCGCCATCCAGCACAAGCTCACTGATGCGAGGCTGCCAGCGGTTTTTCTTTTTAGTCCAAGATATGACTTGAAGACGGTTTCCTGCAGCAATCCATTCGGCTGAAGATTCAGCTTCAATTAGCTTGGCAATGCGAGCGGAATGATTGCTGCCACTTGTAGCCTGGACCCCAAGTGTCACCGGCTGGCGATCCAGCACCCCAATGGCAACCAGATCAAGTATGCCAAACAGGTCTTTTCGCTTGCGGGCCTGGGGAATCCACTTCTCACAGACATCCGCGCGCAAACCGTAATCACGAAGAAGTTTCAGTGTTCTCTGGGTCGGACTCGTTGACATCGACAAGCAACTCCAAGGCTTCAGGGCCAGTAGTCATGATTATCGGGGTTCCCTTGCCCATGTATGCGGTGAGCGCATTGAAGGCGAGAAACTCATTTGCGTCTTCCACAGTGAAATCATTGTCTCGCATGCAGATATCGAGCATCTTGTCATACGAATAAATAGCAAGGCTCTGAGCGCCAGCCTGACTTCCAAAACCAATAATCGCCTCATTGAATCCATTCATCAAAAGACATTGGTCATCATTGATGGATTCTTCTTCCGATTGATTTGATTTCGACATGCCAGACGTTTTCTCTGTTTCCATGAAATCCCATTGTCGCTTTCACCTGACCGTTGCGTATCCATTGTGTGATTGTAGAGGTTGGAACCCCGAAATGCTTAGAAGCATCCCTCACCGTCATATAAACCTTGGGGTCTGGTTCATAAAAAGCACCCTCACCAATAACAGGCAAGGACGGCTTCCAGGTCTGCTCGCTGTTTGATTTTACTGGCTCACCCCTATCGCTGGGCAAGCTCGCCTTTGCATAAAGTCCCATCTTCCTCATGCGTATTGCCATCCATGCAATAAATAACCGCAGCGCGAAACATGATGCTCCAGTCCTTTGGGTCATCACCGCTACTCTTCGAGAGTAACATTGAATACCTGCTCCGTGCCACACTCGCTGCATCAGACAATTCTTTTTGCGGCGTATCCAGCAGCCGATCCAGCATCGACTCTTGACTAAGCCTTATCTGCTGATCTTCGTACTCCTGGGTCGCCCGATCCTCATCGCTTGATACGAATTCACGCTGCCGATTCTCTTTGATCTGGTAGATGATCGACTTGACCTCGGGCAACCGGGGGGTCTTCCAGCTCTTCTCGCGCCAATGTTGTTTGATTGCAATGCGCACATCCTCCTGATTCATGCTTGCCAGATCATCTCGCCAAATGTCGTACTGATCCTGAGTAAGCTCGGCATTTGGAAACAGCCCCTTAAGCAACTCAAATGTCACCGACCACGCATTCGCTTCTCCAAAATTCATCGAGCCTCCTTCACCGCAGCCACAACCTGCAGAACAAGAACACAGATCACAACAACTGACGCAAGCAACAGTAACGCTTCACCTTCACTACTCATGGGTCGCCTCCAATGCATCCCAACCAGAAGGAGTCTGGACATCAGGACCGCCCCGATTCCACTCCTCTGGGTCCATCAAATATCTCTCTTCCCCGAAGAAAGTGTGCGCTCTACAGGCATACTTCTTCTCAGAAGCCGCAGAAGAGCCCAGGTAGGCTTTTGAGGCCTCCAGAAGGGCATCCTCTGTTTTATCAACCAAAGCTCGCCATACGGCCTCTCTGGCCCTCACAGGGGATCCTATGAGTAGGGCCTCTTTCCATGGCTTAAGAACCCTGTCAACCCTCTCATCACTGCCCGCAAGATATCTCTCACCGCTGGTCAGTTCTCTTACGGTACGGTTCGGTTCGGGTACGGTTCGGGTACGGGTACGGTCTGGGCCAGGGCTGGTTCCAGCACCTTCAGTAGTGCTGGTGGATGCTGGATTTTTAGCCTTGAAACGGCCATTGGCTCCTCTGGCCTTGTCTTTCGATTCGACCCTGGCCTTGTTGCGTCGGCTCTTTGTTGTCCGACCGTCTCCCGTGTATCTATCAAGGTTGGGGAAGCGGAATCCCTCGTCAAGCACCTCGATCCAGCCGACCCGATTGAGTGCGTCTGTCAGGCCGGGTACACCAATGATTGATTCAAGCACACCATGGTGATGGCGAGAATACCCATCAGAAGTATGCTGATCGGCCCAGATCCATACCCTAATGAGAATTCCAACAGTCGCATTGACATCTAAATCCAAGGCGGAGGCGATCTCGTACACCTCCGCCTTGTTGACCAATTCGTGACACACCCGAATGTCAGGCATCTTCAAGCCTCTCCGCATCCCTGCTCAGGCCATTCTTGACTTCGGACCAGAATTTCTTCCGGTCGTAATACATAGTTTTGCTCATGTCACTGATGGATCTAGCAGGAGTCAGGACTCCACGCTGCTCCATGCGGCGTAGCGTGGAAACACTGACCCCCAATTCCTCAGCAGCATGCGCCCTGCTGATAACTGGTATCTCCATCAGAACGGAATCTCTCCTTCCTTAACCGCCTTTGGGGCAGGCTGGACAGGGGGATCGCTCACCCCATCCTTACTTTCTTCACGCTTGACATCTTGGTAAGTGTTGTAGGTATTGCCGTCATCTTCGTTAGTCCACTGAGCAAGCTCAACCTCCATTTCGACATCCTCAAGGTCTACTGCATTCAGCACACCTCCAGGAGTAGAAATGCCCAGCTTCTCAGCAAACTCCTTACCCTTCGCCGCATTGACGTTGAATTTGCATCGCCTTCCATCGTCAAGATCCAGTGTCAATTGGATCTTGTTGTATTTAGGCTTCTCATCCGAAAAACGGACCTTGCCCTTATGCCAACCAGCTTCAACCAGTTCAACCTCTCGTTTTCCGCCACCCCTGCTGGGTCCACTTGTGCATTGCATCAGTTCAACTCACTTTCTTCTTGCATTTCTCTTTGTGCTTCATATTTGGAATCAGCCTCATCGTCTTCAACCAAACTCACAGCTTCGTCATAAATATCACTGTCCCACCAGTAGTGATGAAACAGGTCAAACCCGTACTTTCCAGTAAACGTCAAGCTACCCTCAACCGGTTGGTCATTGTCAAACTCCATTTCAACCGTAGCCCCAGTCACTCTCACCGATGGAGAATCTTCAGGCTCATATTGCTCTTTTCTATACGATATATGGGTGATTTCAGCATCAACTTCAGCGCGAATCCTGGCAGTAGGATGCTGCAGGAATCCATTGAGAGACATAGGAAACGTCCCATTGCATTCAACTTTAATAGTTGCCTTCTGCTTCTTTCTAGCCACCCTGATTCCCCTTAATCCAGTCGATCACACCAGCAGCAGCCTTGCTACTCAGATCCTCAAACCCGCAATCATACTTCTTCTTGCACATCTCCAACGCCAAAATACATGCCGCAGGATGTGTCTCGTTGAGTTTCATCAACTCCTGGGTCTGTGAAGAAGTGATACCTGCGTCACGGGGGCGAGACTCCCGATCCCTTGCAGTACGCTCCCCATCGGGATCACTGTCCGCTTGCATTTGGCTCTGGTCAAGCCGAGGGAGCATCAGCACATCACGAAGCATGTAAAGCCATTGTGTTGTCATGACTGAACACTCACCCTTCAGTGGAGTCCGAAGATTCTCCATGAAGAAGTCTCGCTCGTACATACGGTGTTCACCAGTGGAATCACAATCGAGTCTCCACACAGTTTCAATGATTGGGTAACGCTGTTCGTTAATCAGGCATCCATCAGCAACCTTGACCTTCTCAGGAGTAAGCACCAATCCAAGATCAGTCATGATGTCTCGGCAATGGCCAAGCATTGCTTCCGTTGAGGTGTATGAGTAGCTACCCCCACGGCCCATGTTCGCATCAGCCTCCTTGAGGATGGGTCCGATCAGGCTCCTGGCCTCACGGATGTAGGTAACAATCGTCTGAGTCGCTTTGGTCTGCGACTTCTTTGCCGGGGTTTTCTTCGTTGCGGTTGTGGTCATTTAGTTCCTCCTAATAACCGTAGGCCCACATGGGCAAATCCAAGACAGGTGTATCGTGATCGGTATCTTTCCAATCCCCAGGCCTGTCTTTGTAAATGTTCCAGATATCAAGCATGTTGTCAACCAGCTTGTCTCCCTCTTCAAACATCTTGTAGGAAGGCATGAATATCTGAGCAAGATAAGGTTCTTTGCTCCTGACCACTGCCAACCTAATGTCTTTTGTCTCTCTTCCACAGGCCTGCAGACCCCTGCGATAAAAGGCAAGCTGACCGAAATACTTGCGGTAGTAACAATCCTTTGAGAAATACTCCCAAGAGTCCGCAGAAGTTGTCTTCAACTCCAAGAAGCCCCGGCCAGATACCACATAATCAATAAGGCCTCGACATTGAATGCCGTGTTTTTCCTCCCATTGCAAGGCCACCTGCGGCATACCGAATCCAAAAAGATCCTTTGCCTCTGGTAAAGACAACACACTTTCTGACATCCTTTCAGCAGTGGCCCAGGTATTTCGATTGACAGGAGAGAGCCCTTGTTCAATTTGTTCCTTCTTCCAGGCCTTGCCTGCTGCAGTACGAAAATCGTATTCCTTACCCTCTGGCTGTTGCACAAAAGACCTACCAACATGGTCGGGCGTGGTCACCATGGCATCAACAAGCGAGCCCAAAAGCATGGCATCAGACTGCTTTCTCTTAACAGTCATCTCATGCCGTGCAATTGCAGGCTCATCCATGTTTTTCAACACAGACCAATTAACACCATCAAGCTCACGGTATTCTTCAAAAGATAGGTTTGATATCAATTCGTTCATCTTGGTCTCCAAAAAAGACAACCCCACCGGGGTCAGGCTTTCCGGCGGGGAGTCTTATCGGAGGAACTACCTTCGATGAACGGACCCAGTATACACGACATAAAGTCGGCAGCACTGGCCGCATCCCGCTTTGCTTGTTCTTTGTTTCTCTGCTCACACTGAGCATTACGGACCTTCGGGTCCACATCTGGCTTGTCACACATATAAAAAGCCTCCAATATGCCAAGAGTGTAGCACATTTGGGAGGCTATGCAAGCCCATGGCTGTATTTGCATGCTTATGGAAGTGAGCCCTCGGATACCTGGACTATCTGAACGCCCCTAATAAGGCCGCGAGGAATGTTTATAGCTCCAGATGTTTCTTCTGGACCCCAGGTCATGGTCAAGGAAATACGCTCTTCGTTCTGCTCAACAACGAATCCAACGGAACGGATTACTTTGAAAGGCTCTACAGCATCGGCCCGCATCTGGTCTGTTTCGACCCAAGACGGGCTGGTGTGATCCTCAACATCTATCCATTCAACAATTGCAACCCTGTCAGGGCCACAGATTTCGCTCATACTGCCATGCGCCATTCGTCGTAACTCCTGAAAATCACCGATTCTGCATCCCAGCATTTCCTTGCTCTCGGGCTTTTCAACAACTGCGCTCGACCCGTTATTAAACCTTGACCCCACCTTGACTTATCCTCCTTGGCCGCCCAGTCGGGTGCCATGTGTCTCATACAACCTGGGTTCGCTCGCCACCAATTCAATGGCCACGCTTGCCCTGCAATAATTCTTTCCGGTTGGCCCTCCGGCGTAGGGCGGTGAGTGTGTCCGTGGATATATAGACCCCACTCACGGGCAAGGATGGTGGCTTCCTTTTTAATCCCACTGGCTGAACAAGCAACCCCATGGTGGAATGTGACTTGGCCCAGGCGGAAGCAGCCTTGGTGCCGACACATTTGGTATTTAGGAACAGGCATCTCCCAATGCTCTTTAATCTCAGGCTCATGGTTCCTGTAATGCATAGCCTCGCGTATTCGCGGGTCTATTTTGGGAGAATCAAGGCGTGCCTCATGGTTTCCGGGCAGCAATACACGCCTAGAATCAGGTGAAGCCAAACGTATGGTGCGAAGTATTTCATTACTAGCAGCGTATTCTTCAGCGGCATCCACTGACTCAACGTCAGCGTGCTGGCTCGCCCACGCCATCTCATGCAGGTCCCCCAGACAAACAATTACATCAGGCTTTCTGGCAGCTATCTGCTCTACAAGCCAATCAATTGCTTCCGGGTCATGCAAAGGGGCATGGACACAAGAAAACGCTAGAAAAGATCTGTCTTCCATGACATCTATCAATCTTTCCGCTTGTCCTGATGATCCAGCTTGCCCATCCGCTCCCAGTCAGGCTCAATGTCTTTCATCAACCGAATCATGGTTTCCAGACGGACAATGCTGTTATCAAGGCTTCTTAGCCTGTCAATCATTTTTACAGTCATATCCCACAAGGCCTGAATCTTATTCAGGAGAACATTCATCATCCATTTGAGCATGAAATACATCCCAGCCATGAGTATGACTGCGATAAAAATAGGAAATCCAAGCTCTTCTACCACCTTTACGGCGTGATTTACCTCTTCCATAGGCCTGACCTAACCCCTTGAAAAACCACAAGTAACAAGACTACACAGGCATCACCCCGGAATAGAACATTTTCCCAGGCTCACTCTTACGGTAGGCGTAGACATGCTCGCCAACCGATGGAAAGGAATTCAAGAACTCATCAGCCGCAAACATGACAGGAATCGTCCAGACCAGATCGTTCTCATCAGCCTCAACAACAAGGCCATCCAATGGGCCACCGATTAATTCCCTGACAACAGAACTCTCACCAACCCCCTCGTCACCCCGACCTTCTGGATAGCAAATGCAAATCGTGTACCACATAACTATTCCTCCTACTCTCTGTTGCCAAGCTCGCCAGACCTCGCCCTTTTGTCTGCCTTTTTGTAGGCCTCTCGAAGGGGCTCTAGCTGGAAATCCTTGTAATACTCTTCCGCTTTCAAGATATTACTCCGATGAGGCTCAGGCAGATTTTCAACCATAGCTTTTACAGCATCGGTTTGACTCATTCGGCTAAGGTTTTTAGGCAATGATTTCTTATATGAAGCACGATCATTTTCAGGAACCAGATTAATCAGAAAGCCGGGCACATCGTCTTTGGCAAGCATTCCAAGGGGAGAACGCATTCGTGAGGACTGCGTAAGAGCCCTTTCGATTTCCTTGGGATCTATTTTCAATTTACCATCAACAGATTTTGCAAACGTACTAACATATTCAAGCATGAAATATTCAGCTTGATCGGGGTCTTTGTATTTAATAGCCTGCTTCATAAAGTAAAGAGCGTCAGCACGGCGACCTGTTGCCATTCCGCCTTGGTATCCGTACTTTTCAAGAACCTTTTCGCGGTACTCACGCACTTCGTCTCGGATTCTGTTGTAAGCATTGAGCCCAGGCTCGTAGGTCTGGAACAACACGTCCTCGCCGCCAATATACCTGTCTGACCAGCGACTTGGCTTGCCCATTAAAGCAGCATATTCTTCACCCATACCAATTGCATCAAACATTTCCTTGGTGCGATCTTTTACTCTTCGGGGTTCAAGTATGCTTGGGTAAGTATCAAGACCCATTGCAGCGTAAGCCAATGATATATATGGGCCCTTCATTTGGCCCCAGTGGTTCAAGAAGGTTTCTCCTGTGGTTGCTGCAAATTCACCCAGAGTTACATCTCCTGTGAACATGCGAAGACCGCGAGCGAAAAACTCCCCATCCATACCTAGAGAACTCTGGAACTCAGGTGACGTTGCACCTCTCAAGAAGATGTGATTAGAACCATCCTCGCCTTTCCAAAGGTTTATGTGGAACTGCCTTCTTTGGTAGTCAGGAAGCTCTTCCTCAATATGACCCATAACCATATTGTTCCATAACCAAGCTGCAGCCTGGGTTCCCCACAAAGCAAACATCAAACGAAGTTTAACCTTAAGAGCGAACTGGGCCCCCTTAGAAGCAACCATGCCAGCCGCTCGTGCAGCTCGCCTTCTTCCTTCTCCGCCGGGATCATAGCCATCGCCGCTGCCACCTCGGCCACCACCGCCACCTCGGCCACCACCGCCACCTCGGCCACCACCGCCACCTCCACCTGGAGGGGGAGCCCCCGGAGGCAAGCCTAACTGCTCCGCCACCTGACGCTGAACACGTTCATGGTTGACGGCATTCATAATGTAGCGGAAGTACCACATATTGTTTCCGGTGTGGAACCTAATAAATGGAGCAGCGTGGCGAGCAAGGCCTTCTGTAAGCGGGCTTGCGTCACCATAGTTGACAAACATTTCGTTAGACAGCTTCCACGCCATTTCTGCTGGAGAATTCAAAGCCACAACTTCTTCAGGGATAGAGCCCGCGAAAGTGGACGGCCTACCCTGATAGTCTTTCATATCAGGGTACTTTTCTCTGATTGCTTTTCTGTCGGCTTCAATGTCTTTCTTGAAGTGAAGGTACATGGCGTACCGCAAAGCAGATTCTCTCAATCCAGTCACCTTGCCAGCAATCTTCCACCACGGCCCCAGTTTCACAAGATCAAGAGCTACACCAGAAACACCTTTCGACAGATAACCCTTAAAGCCAGTTTTAACTCCAGTCTGCAAATCAAGTGCAGCCTTAACATCAGGCAATTCGCCGGAAGCAAACAACTCTAACCCGCCCCCCATGGCCATCCAATCAGCAAGGTCTTCTGATATCTGAGGGGTTTCTCCAGGCTTGTGCATAACAGATTGCGTCAAATCAACCAAGGCTTTAGGCAACATTCGCAATCCAGAAGGTGCAGCCCAAACAGCTTTTTCAACTTCGCCCATGTTTCTGATGTTGTATCCAAGAAAAGCCTTGGGGCTCAACAGCAGCCATCTCTTGTAACCACCAATAACCAACTGATTGGCTTTGGAAAATATGCTTGCATCTTTATACCTATCCTTATGAGCGTTTTCCAAAGCCCTGAATTGATTAACAAGCCTTTCGGGAATAAGCATAACATCAGCAGAATCGCCCATAGCTTGGGCTTCAGCCATTGCTTTTTCATCCAGATTAAAGTGATGAGCCATCAACTTCTCAAACGAATCAAGAGCAATTGAATGCCCGTTTGAGTGCCCTACAACTGGAGTAGATCCCTTAAGGTGCCATAGCCGATACCCAGGATACTCGTCTATGTAACGAGTCCAATGGTGGTAATCTCTGGGGTTTACTTTTACACCTCTTGCTTCCGCTTCCTTATCCAATGCCTTATTAAATTCTTCTGCACGCTTCTTAAGGGGCTTTGAAATGTCATACTGATCCCGTATGTCCCCGATAGCGTCCATGAAAACAGTGTCAAACAACATGTTTCGCAAAGTAGCAAATTCCACTTCAGCGTAATTGGAGCTAATGTCAGACATGCTGCCCATACGCATCTGGTACTCGCCCCGACCAGAAGGTTGTTTGATTGTTCGACCTTCCCACTGTGCTTTAATTAGCTCGGCACGAATCTCGATGTTTTGGTGCTGGTAATAATCCTTCCGCTGAAGAATGTCTTCCAATTCGGGGAAACCAGCACGGGATGCCGCATCAATAAGAAACTCTCTGACCCGATCAAACACATCTTTGCGATGCTCGGCAGCAGCCCTGACGTTAATACTGCCACTAACCATGTCCGCATATTCCTGGGCATGCTTCATGACATCGGCTTCAGTCAGATTGTAAGGCAAGGGGTACTCAGATTCTTCGCCTCTTTCTTTGTGAATCTTGATTGATTCCTTAAGGTCTTGGAAAAGAAGATGAAGATTGAATAGCTCGTACTCATCACGATTCAAATGCCCAACAATGTCTTGAACCGCATGACGAGCGTCACGACCGGCAATTGCATAAAAAGACGGCAATTTATCCAGCCTATCTCTTGCCACAGCCCAATAAGCAGCTTCACCACCTCGGGTTCTGCCAAGCTCACTTTGTTTGCCCCTAAGCATGGATTTGCGAAGAGATTCGACAAACCCTTTGCCCTTGGATTCAAACCTTTCCCTTGCCTTAATGTGCCCATCTACACCGGCAGTCGATCTTGTGTATCGCTCCCTTGTCTCTTCGCCCATCTTCTCCCGGAGTTTGTCAACAGATGGGACGGGGCCAGCATCCACTTCGCCTGCAGCACGCATGTTTTTTGCACGCTCCTTAGCATTGCGAGGGGCTCCTGCTGGGTTTGCCATGGCACCCATTGCATGGAGCCTTCGGGGCTGCCGTATCTCAGCAAGAACGGGACGTTCAGCCAGCTTTCTGCCAAATGCCTCAAAGACTTCCTTGTCTTCAAGCCTGGGGGTAAGAACTAACCTGCCGTTCTTGATATCTACCCACCCCAAATCAGACAAAAGAACAGACCGGCCAGATTGGGGGTGAACAAATTCAGTTATTCTGTCATTTGGATCCAACGGGAATGCCCGCTCTTCCGTCCCTTTGTATTCCCCCTTCCACACCCAATCATTTATCACGGTCGTAAACTTGGGCATCAGCTTACTCATTGGGCTGATAATTTGTTTTTCAAGCATTTCTACGTCTTGCTTAGGCCAAGACGCAGGGTCTTCCGGCTTTACCATTTCTTGCCACCGGCTCTTGTTGCTGTCACTTCCAATCTTTTCTGGAATCTTGACAGTGCCGAATATTGTTGCTGTTGGGTCAGCGGGGTCTACTTCCTTGTTGCTTTCTTCAAACGGATTTGGCTGATCCCTTTTAAGCATCCCCTCGGACATCAAAACCTTTGCAGAATTAGGCAAAGCAAACGCAGAACGCCCGTCCATGAAGATTACATACTCATCTCCAGGCCTGATTGGATTGCCTATCATGTCCCGCATGGTTGTCTGGTCAACTAGGATTGAAACCGCTTGATCTTCAGGCATAGCAAGCATGATTTCGCCAGCGGTTACACGCTCAAGGACAAAGTAATCATGTCCAGAAACCCCAAACGTGTCGCCGGGCATAAGCTGAGACACAGGTGCTTCTACCAAAGACCTACCCTCAGTCATGTCCGCCCTGTAATCGCCCCGAGAAGCATTTAGATGAATTGAATTCAAATAATCTTCATGAGAAGAAATGCTAGGCAACAGTTGGCCCTCAGACAAAGCGTACATAGGCACTTTTCCGCGAGCCCCACCCTGCTTTTTAACCCACTGTGCAACCTTGGCGGGACTTCTTGCCACATTCTTCTGCTCAACCCCCATGGATTCAACAGAACGTCTTTCAGCTTTAATAGCTTGCAAGTCATACTTTGGCTGCTTCTTTTCCTTTGCCTTAGCTTCAGCAGCCTTAGAGGCAGCCTTAGCGGCCTTAGCCTTGCTTTTCTTTAGCTGCGTATAGAAGCCAGTGCGATAAACCTCTGCTGCTTTCTTTGCATCAGCAAGCCGCGTAAACCTTTCCTCAACAATAGGAGTAGTTGCAGCTTTGCCCCTTGTCCCGTGCAAAGAATAATAAGCTGGTGTGCCGCCATACTTCTGCTTAGTCCATTTGGTTCCACGGAACCTCGGCATACCTGGCCTTGCTTCGGTTTTGACGATCTTGAATCTACCGTCAGTAGATCGCCAATCTCCCTTATCTTTGACTTTCCATTGCAGTGGTTCTGCAGGTGTTGCAGGTGCTTTAGGGGCCTTAGCAACCTCCTTCTTGGCTGCACGAAAAGCCTTGGCTACATCAGAAACAGGCTCAATAAGTTTCTGTGTGTGTAACCCATGGATGCCGTTGCCCAAGACAATTTTTGCATCTTTCCAAATCTCAGGGATTTTAACATCATCACTAAGGCCCATAAGCCTAGCCATCATGCGAGGAGTCACTCTTTTGATTCTGCCATCAGGCATAATAATCCGAGGAACTTCTGCAGGAGTAGACTTAAGCGTTGGAGACGGGCCGCCAGAGTTGGCTGCAGCCGTAATTCCTCTTGTAGCAGACCCCCCCATGGTAATAATCGGCTTACCTGGATCAAGCAGACCCCGTTCAATCATGTTGTCAAGACGAACTCTTTCCCAGTTTTTCTTGCCGGGTTTTCTGCTGACAAATTCACTATCAGGGGCTGAATCAATAAGATCCTTTACAAGCTCATACCAATCTCCTGGCTTGGATTGTTCTGGCAAAGCAGGCAAAGAGCCAACGTCTTTTCTCACAGCTTGAATAATTGTTCTTCGTCTGGTCTGAGCAGCGCCATAATCAGCCGCATCAACAGTAACCAATCGGTAGTCATACCCAGAATCTACTAAAGACTCTGTGATTATCCAACCAAGTTCAGTGTCAAAATAATGGGGCACATTTTCAATTGTTACTGAAGGAGGCTTGGCACCCCGAATGATTTCAGCAACTTTCTCTGCATGAGCAATGTCGTTTTGATTTAGCCCGCGCCCCTTCTTGGCCGCCGAAAGATTTTTGCATTCAGGACTTGCGTGAAACAGATCTGGTTTGGCTTCAGCTACTTCTGCAGGGGTAACATCAAGAGCGTCCCTAGCTTCATATTTGGTGCCGTGCTGAAGGTTGTAGTAGTAAACAATCTTCTCTTCAAGCTCAACAGCACCTCGGTGTGTAACCGTAGAAAGCCCTGCCTCCATAGTGCCCATGCCTGAATGGGTGGTAAACGTGCGAACCGGCTCTGTCTTGGTTGCAACAGCTTTGGCGGGAGCCTGGGGTGCAACAGGAGCAGCTTCGGCAACAGGAGCAGCTTCGGCAACAGGAGC
>CEUX01033441.1_pt1 | contig 28526 bp, 36 predicted proteins | sample 531361 | NCBI WGS metagenome assembly CEUX01 (sample SAMEA2622736, study PRJEB7988) | marine metagenome | isolation source: saline water (ENVO:00002010), including
AAGCATAAGCTTTCGGCTGCGTTGGAGTCTTTAGACGTTGCTACAGATTTAGACGCCCCGGATTTCAAATTTTGGGATGACTGGGATGAGCTCTTAGATGACTTAGTTCCTACTGCAGATGATCCGCATGCTCAGTGGGATCCTCGAGGTTTGAAAGAATTGGAAAGGATGAGGAAACACTACGGTCTTCCCACTACAGATATCATGGAGATGGACCAGAAAGAGATGGAGGCTCTGGTAAATGAAATAGACAGACTAGGTAAGAAAGAATTTGGGGATGATGTATACAGAACGTTCCAGGAAAGATTTGAAGACTTCTTTGATGAGGTTGATGATCCAACTCAAGGAGGACTAATAGAACCCCCCCGGAAGTCTAACCCTGCAGCCGAAGGCCACGCCAATGTTTGGGGGGAAAGGATGAAAAGGGGAGCTAGACAAGTAAGTCCTTCCAAGTCTACCCCGTGGGGGAGCATGAGTCGTTCTTCGTGGATAATGGCTAACGTAGGAGATGTTCTTAGGGTTGCGGCACAAGATCCTGAATTCGTAGATGACTTTATTCATAAAGCAAAAGTAGATGTCCGCGTCTTCCAAGAAAGTAGCAATAGAGGTCTTAAAGATTTCATTGCTAGGAAGTATGACGTTGCTTGGCCAGATGACGATAACTTTGTTGAACCTCTTAGTGGGGACAAACCAGTACCCCAAAGAGCAACGCTTAGTGAATTGCTAAACGATATGCCTTTGGACCTTATGAACGATCACCACTACGACAAGGTTCCACGGGTAAACTTTTACGAAACCATCGCAAAGCTAGACCTTTTCCAAGATCTCCCTTCTAATTTCCCAGAGACAGGTGTAACTCTGGATCAATATCTTGACTTCTTTGCTGAGCAAAAAATGGGTCAAGAGATGCTCACAGAGTTTGTAAACAATTACCGAGAGAGGGGAGTCGCTATGGCTCTACCTGATATCGGTTTTATTTACGGAGTAAATCCTGTAGAGGAAATGGGAGAAGAATGGTTTGAGAAGAAAGGGTTTGATCCTGAACAAATAGAACGTCACAAGTGGACTCCCCAACAAGTAGAGGATCATGAAATTGCCCGAGCAGAAGAAAGGGCAAGAATTTCCGAAGCAATAAATAAGGGGGATCATGTAGGTTTGCCCCCGGATATGGACCCCGATGAAGCCAGACACCTTAAAGATTTGGCTGAGCCGGATCTACCAACCGGAGAGATAGTCCCATACAAAGATCCGTTGGATTGGACTCCTTCACAAACTCTTTCTGGTGTTGCTGATACTGGTGTACCAAAGCCGTATCAATCTGATTTGTTCGACCCTAGTCGTTTGACTAGTCCTAATGTCCAACCTCAACTCCAAAAGATCCATCAGACAGGGAAGCTGACACGGTTTTCTGGTGAGAGCCTGAAGGATGTAGGCGTTAGAGAACTTAGAAATCTAAGTCATAACGTTTCAAAAATCCCCGACCAAGTCTCAGCGCTTCCTGGTCTGGCTAAAGAAGCTTGGTCAAATATTGGGAGTGGGGGAATGGAAGGAGTTAAGTCTGCGGTTAAGGACCCAAAGAATTGGGTAAGAGCAGGTAAAGGGGCTGCAGCTTTGGGACTTCCAATTGTGGCTGAAGAAGGGGGTCTTGCAGTAGGCGAAGCTTTGAGTCCCTCATTCTTTGAACCCCTTCCGGGCCCTAAGACTACTAGCTCTGCTGTGCCTATCCCCGGTCTGTCGTGGCTGTTTGGTGATGTCGAAAGTCCTGATGTCCCCAATCCATATAACGTCAAGCAATTTGGACGGGAGCCCGGATCCCCAGAAGAAGAACTTATGAGGACTATCACGAGCCTACTCCCGGATGCATTTGGGTGGGGTCAAAATACGGGTCCTCAACCCCCCACCCCAGCAGCAACTGAAATCCCGAGGGATCAAATGTTGGAGGGGCTAATGAAACGAAAGAGACCCTGGGACCGTAGCGTCCTTCCAGGGGCCCCAGGAGGCCGCGGAGGGCTTCCCACGCAAAGCAGGTAGGGGGACACACCTAACACAGAAAGTCCCCTGAGAATGGATCCTAAGAGCCCTGAGTACAAAGATACCTTCCGCCTCGCACGGGTTGAGTGGATCGATTCTTGCGAGCCTGCCGATAACTCTGAGATTGAAGAGCATGAGATCCCTGAGGTTCAACTGATTATTCAGGTTGGATTCTTGATCAAGGAAACTGATCGTAGTGTCTCAATTGCTGGAGCATGGAAGCCTGATTTGGACACGTTTGATTACGTGATCACAATCCCCAGGTCTGCTATCAGTTCGATCAATATTCTCAGTGGCAAAGGGGTGCCACGATGACGGATATAAATAAAACAGTCCAAGAAGACTGTCCTGTGTGCCGAGGCAAAGAGGTGGAAAACCTACGTCGGGAACTATCTCAATGCCAGAAGAGGCATCGGTCAAAGGACGCCAAGATCAAGACGCTCGACAAGCGGGTGTTCATTCTCACCCTGATTGCCATTGGCATCGGTGCGATACTTGGCAAAGAAGTGTTAGATAAGATCGTCGAGTTGCTGGATACAGCTAACGGTTTTCGACGGGGGGTGGATGAATTAATCCTCCCCTCCCCCGGTACGCTTGCATTGTTTGCCTTCGCTTTTCTACCAGCAGGTAGGCGTAGGCGTGAATAAAAACTCCCCCTCCCATTAACTGGGAGAGGGAGCCGAAAGGAGTGGGGCTGGGAAGTCAAGGCGGGTAGGCGAAAACCCCGATCCAGCCCCTAGCGATGAGTTCTTAAATCTCTTGGATCCTCAATGAGATCCACCATAGTTCTCTAACCTGATCGGGATCTAGTGTGAGATAGGGTGCTTCCCCTTCCCCACTAAATCCGTGAAGGACGTAGTCTTGAATGACGTTAGCCATCTTCTTGTAGTCCTTCTGATCCTCGATTTTATCTAGTTTGATCATGCTTCCTCCGATTGCCCCCCTCGCACCGGGAAGGATTGAGGGGGGCACTAGTGGGGAATCAGAGTAGTTTAGCCACTGAGAAGTGACTGGAGGTATTCGGACTTGTAGGTCCGCTCGCCTCGCTGATTGTACTGGCACTTGACCGAACATACAACCGACTGCTCTCCTGTGAGCATAGATTCAATCTCACCCATATCGATGCCCATGTCTGCGGGCTCCCGATTCAGGAGAGTCTTCATGTGACCCTTGAGACGCTGCATCTCAATACGGGCACGGATCTGGGATCCCTCATGGGTGATCTGGCTAGGATCGGACGGGATGGTCATGGGAGCACCATTCCACTCGAGGGGTTCTGCGTGGTCAGGATCCTCTACCAACTGATAGCGGAACTGAACAGTAACGGCATCAAACTCGTTACCGGTACCAGTCTCCTTGAACTTGGTATTGTCCTTTACAGAAACACTGATCACATAACAGTTGTGGGTTCCTGCGGGTGGCCACTCGCCCAATGACCCAAGACCTTGATCTGCCTGGACTTCATTGAACGAGTTCTGCAACGCGCTAAAAATTGCCTTTGTCTGGTTCATTACGATACTTCCTTTTACGCTGAAAGATACTGCTCTTCAAAGAACGACCACGCGTCGGTCTCTGGGAGCTGGATTCGATCCGGGAGATTTACCCGGCACTTAGTAATACCTGCGAGACTCTCATCATTGATGGTCATGTAATGGTCTCGATACTTAATCTTCTTTGGACGCTTGGGTCCGGGAGATCCATCAGGGTTCTTTTGCTGAACCATCTCCGTCTTAGTTCCCATGTCGCATTCGAATGCTGCGACCAGTTCAAAGAGGGGGAACAGTCTCTTGTAGAAGTTGTCGGTGATCGTCAGTTCAGGACGGATCACATACCTGTCATCCCCCAATGGGATCTTCGCATTCACTAGATGGCATACGTAGTAGAAGCCATATCCCCAATGACGGAGATCAGCAGGGAAACGAACAAGTTGTTCGTACACATCATCCCATGCTCTTCGGCCATCTAGTTCCTTCCACTCTTTCTTGCCCATCTTCTCTGTCACATACTGTTTCACCAGAGCAAGGGCGGGACCAAGACTATCAACGATGATTGTTTCTGGTCGAGGTTGATTGTTCTTAGCCATCTCTATGAGTTGGTTCTTCTTTTCAAGAACGCTTTTCCAATCCAATCTGATTGGGGTACTTGTCCCCCCAGCACCCGGCGAGCATGGACGCCCTTCCGAGTCCATGCCCGGCCAGATGCATGCCTGGGGATCTTCATTGGTTGTGCTTGAAAGGTCACAGTTGATGATAAATGCATCTGAATGTGACTGGATAAAACAACTCTTACCTACTCCTGGCATCCCCACTAGCAAACCAAATAGTTTACCGGGTGGTGACACCATCTTGACTGCATGGAACCCGAGGTTCTCATACTTTTGCTTAATGGTTTTTCCTACTGCTAACTCCTGGGCCATCAATAATACCTCCTACCCAATCTGTCTGGGCTTCGTTGTCAAACCCATCCTCTCCCAGAGGTAACGCCTCCGGCTGAGGGATGGGCTTCGTCTCTTTGTGGCTTGAAATCAATTCAGTACAAACCACCAATTCATATCCAAGTTCTTTCATCCATCTTCGAAGCATGTTGTCCGAGACTGAACAGTCCCAGAACTGCCTGAATTCATTGAAGAAATCCTTGGTCGTACTAAAGTTTCCTTGGCTTGCAAGGATCTGTAGTTTCGGTTCAATAATCTTTCTCATGATCTCATCATGAAATTCATTGAATGCCTTACTCATAATCTCTCCTTTCTCTCTGCGTGACAAGGCGTGTTCCCTCGCAGACGCCGGGGAACACGCCGCAGTCACGCAGAGAGATCTGGCTTTACATCGTCCCTATCTTCAACCATAAAACCATCAGTGGCTATGATTGATGGCCAGTCTTTTACTTCGTTCAAGTAGAACGGAGTGAAAGGACTCAGCCTGCTATAACCTCTAAGGTAATTAGCTGATTTAGGGAAACAACCTGGAGTTGGTTCGCAGGTTGCATAACTCTTCACTAACTGCAGGCAACGATGATACTCATACGTTGAATGTTTATCAAGGATGTCAGAGCCTGGAGTTAGAGAAAAATTGATAGGGGGATCTTGGGATCTTTCAATTTCTTTATCTTGGTACCTACCATTTGCCAAGTACCAATCAATACATCTATCTCTATAGTTTTCCCAACGTGGTTCACCTGAGTACGTTCGTCTTGTTTCTACTTGTCCTTTACGAGGACCTCTAGAAATTGTGTGGGGACTCTCAGTAAAGTCCCTATCATTCATCCCGAATTCAATGGTTGGTTTTTGAACGGCAATATGAATCATGCCTGCAACCTTTGCATCCCTTGGGATTTGATACCTCTGAGTTAGCTTCTCTGCTTTGGCCAAGTAGTTAAGCACATGCAAGTAGTGCTTCGTCTGAAACTCAATTGGACAAGTACTCAGCCTATCAATAGTTGAACCAGAACAAGTCTTTGCGTCCACCACATAGAGACTGTTCTGCTTCTCGTGGTACAGAAGAATGTCATACTGAGCAAGCAACCTCCCGTATTCGGGATGGGTATACTCAGCAGTTACTTCTGTTCCTAGCAATTTGAAGTAGGGCCGATTCAAGTAATCAATAACTGATCCCTTGCTTGGCACCTGGAATGCTTTCATCGCATCGAACCAAGCCGATGCCATGAGCATATCCTTCTCTTCCCTATCGAAGATCCTACTTCTGCTTTTACCTATGATTCCTCTTACGTCACAAAGCTCTTTAAGTTCTTCACATCTCTCTCGAAACCATTCTTCCATTTTCTGTTGTGCAACAACAGACGGTTCTTGAAATAGTTCAAGACGACGATGGAACCAAGAACCGCGACTCAGAGCAGGAGACCACCTCAGTGCCGAAACGAGACCGAGACGACGACTGAGGTAGTACTGGAACGGACAAGAGAGAACAGTCTCATAGTCCGATGATCTGATTGCAGGGATCTTGGCCACCAACTCTTGGTCTTCGAGCCATTCCTTGGCTTCGATTCCGTTGCCTCTTACGGTGGTGGTCATGTCTCCTCCTTACTTGCAGCAATCACCTTTGCCAAGCATCTTCATTACGTAGGGTCGTGCCCAGATCCCGAAGGCTGTGCCGCAGACTGCGACGAGGATCGAGAACCAGACCGTTCCAAGGAAGGCTGAAGCGAGCATGGTTTTTTCCTTTTAAAGTTCAGCACGTAGCGGATAGTTTTATACGTAACCGCCATACTGATGAGTCCTGTCCCCACTAAGAAGGGGACGTAGATATAGGGGAGATACTCCTTAACTCCAATGTTGAGGAGGATCAATACGATACCGATTAGTATAGCAGTTCCTCCCTTGAGATTGGACGTGCCAGGGAGGACCATACACAAAACTCCACCGATAATACAAATCCCTCCCACGGCAGAGAGGATGGACAAGTCTTTCATGGACTCAGCCCCCACGTTACCTGTGAGAGGGATCGGTAGCGAAGCACCTGTTGGTACTGATGCACATGATACCAGAAGCACAGCCAGTACGACTGGGCTCCATTTAATAATGATCCACAGTCGGGGCCAGAAGAGCATCAGATAAGTTTCATTGCAAGGGATGTGCCTGTTGATAACACAATAGCTAGGAGGGACATGACAACCCAGGCTCGACCACGGTCGAACTCGTTCTTGAGCTTGATCTTGTGAAGGTCTGTCTCGATCTTATCGAGCTTTACATTCACACGCTTAAGCTCTGAGAGTACATGGATCTTGTACTCTTCCCAGCCATCAGGAGTGGGGGACATTTACTTACCGCCGCCGGGCTTTCGACCTTTGCCGCGCTTGCTACCAGCTCGCTTGCTTGCTGCAGCACGTGATGCTTTTCTCTTACCCATGCCTGCTCCTGCTTTAGCAGCAGCCTTAGCACCCATCTTCTTACCGTAAGCCATCTTGAACTCCTTAGCCGACGAACCGGCCAATAACCATTGCGTGCTGTGCATTAGCACATTCAGTTTCAATTGCACAAATAATACGAGTGCATCCCGAAAGATACACACGACGGGGCACACCCATTCTAATTCCTGGAGTACCGTCACCCGAATCCAGTGTGATTACGCCATCAGGACACAGGGCAATAAGATTATGATGGTCTACTTCTTGGTGGTCAGCAGTTTGTACTTCGACATTATCCCAATCACAAAGCGGGATCCAAAAAGAATCAGTGTGATTATCAGTACTGTTAGAAGTACCACAAAGAGTTGATTCAACATCGACCGGCCAGTACCGCTGACCGTGTTGTGCTGCAGGCACCTCACCATAGATAGCAACTACAGGAGTATCGGCGGCAATGTTTTCATTGTCACCGCCATCTGCTTCTCGCCATACAACATTGATCTCCAAGTGAAGACCCATTGAAGGTACAACGATTGGACGGATGTTACCGTTGTTATTACCTGAACCATACACGTTGAGGTAAGGATCATCCCAGTCATTATTTTTGGTCTTTGCATCAGTGTTCATAACGAACACAGTTGTTCCAATAGATGAAGAACCAGAACCAACTGCAGGATGATCGCGGTTCATTGATCCAAGAAAGTCAGAGAGGATTGCCATTGTGAAGGGCTCCGTTGATTAGCAGGCGTAGTGCCCATTCCCCACTAGCTCGTCTGTGGGATGCTGTTTGGGTTGGGAGTAGGAACAATCGAATGCCATACTCGTTCAGTAGTCTCATCAGTGCGTCGACTGCGGCTGCAGGTTCGGGCACATACCTATTTACTTTCGTCATCTCGAGGGGAGTACCCTCTAACATGAGGACCGGATCTTCGCAGGCATCTCTCATTCTCTTGAGGCATTCCACAAACCTGGGTCTGTCCTTCTTGGTCAGACAATTTTGTGCAACCTCTCTAAGAGATCCCTTACGCTCGATAATAGTACATCTTTCGAATCCCTTCAGCAAGTAATCTCCAGTAGTCAGAGCTTCTTTAACTGTGTGTATCCTGACCAACTTGGTTTTTTTGCTAGTGGGGAGAGTTGCGTCATCCAATAGTCGGATGTTTGCTGGGAATAAGAGAGGCTTTTTCTCTCTTGTATCCTGTACTAGAGTCCAATCCTTGTTCATTCTGCTTCAGCCAGGACTCTATTCTTTACTGCCTCGAGAGCTTTTCCAACTGCTGCTGGGCTCATGCGATAGAATTCTCCGATTGCTTCCTTTGAGAAGCCAGCAACGGTGAGTTCTACTATCTTTCTTTCCTTGTTGCCTCCTGCTTTGACTGGCGGGTTATAAGGAAGCTCTTCCTTTTCCGCGTAGTCGTAGATTCTCTTCCGGGATAGGGACACAGTATTGGCAACCTCAGTAATAGAGTGTCCAGCCCACAAAAGATCTCTAATTTTTTGTTGTCTTTGTATAACGGTAGGGTCTTTTGGGTTCATAGTTATAGGCTAAAAAACACTACCTGTTCTGTCAAGCCACTACTTCGCAGTCATACTCAAGAGGTATGGATCTCCCATACTTATCTTGAAGTCTAGCCCAGTACCCTTCGTGTTCAACGTAGTGAATTGCTTGAGCCACCAACTCTTTAATGGTTGGAATATATTCTTCTTTACAATCCACGTACAAAGCATCGTAGATATTCAAGAACATATAAGCCTGGGGCTTCCTGGAATTCAAAGGTTCCATATTCTTGTGCAGATGTGATTGGATTCTAAGCAAGGTGTTCCCCGCTGTAGTTTGAACGGGGAAGTTTACAATTTCATTTACATCCCACTTATCTCCCCCCATGAAATAACGGGACTGTCCTGTGAAGGGGAGACAAACATATCCATTTGTTCTTGCTTCTTTAATTCTTCGTTCTTGCCACGCCCACAATCCAGGGCGGTGCGCAGCCCTACTATCAGCTACGTTCTTGAAGAATTCCAGAGGATGCTTCTGACCTGTCATAGCCAAAAGCTGGGTTTGCATAGTGGCAGGTCCAGATCTAAAAAGATCTGCAAAGTTAATCATCTTCCCTGCTTGTCTGAAGTCGTGGAACTTAGGATCACCTTCAATGTCAGGCCCGAAGATTTGTAGAGCTCTTTGTTTATGAAGGTCAGCTCCTTCAGAATAAGCTGCCATGAGTGCTGTATCGCCCGAGAGCAATGCTGCGACTCTAAGTTCAACTTGGCTGAGATCGAATCCGAGTATGGCACCACCTCTGAAACGGGACTGCATACATCGCTTGATCTCTTTGGGGAAGGTTTGGGCTGAGGGTTTCTTGCAGGTGATGCGACCTTGGAGGGTTCCTCCTTGTGCACCACCTGAATCTTTTGCGTAGGTTGGGACGCAGTACCATGTTGGGTATGCGATTTCAATTTCTCCATGACTTCGGGGGATGAGGATTGATGAACGGTCATGGGGGTGGTTTCTTCTATGACGCAGCAAGGGATAACAGTAAGAAGATAAAAGCTTCTGACTTGCAGCGTGCCTCTTTGAATGTTTAAGTGCTTTACGAAGTATATGCCCGCCAGGAAGGAGATCAGTTAAGAGATTTCTGTTCTCTTCCGAAAAAGAAATGATCTTTTGTTTGGGCGTTATGGTTAATAGTGGATTGTCCCTTACTGATGTTCCATTTCCACACATCAAAGAGACAGACGATGAGTCCGAAGAAGATAGCTGTAATGAGGATTCTTCGGACTCCTCTGATGAGGTCATCAGTTTCTTGCACTGTTGGTACGTGTTGCATTCTTTGTCTCCGTCGATAATATCGCAAAGGAGTTCTATAAACTCTGTCTTTGCTTTGCCTGATCCAGGTCCTTCTAGAGGCAGGCCATACCTCTCCGAACATACTTGATGCGACCGTGTAATTTTTCCTATGAGCTTCTGCTCTAATCCTTCTAACCGCTTTCGGTTCATCGGGATACCAGCTTCGGACATACGAATGCACGTCCAAATAGTATCGGAATAAAACTGCAAACACCACGGCTCAAGTTTTGGGGAGTTTGGAAAGTCTTTACAGATCCTCCTTGAAAGTTCCCTGATTGCGAGCATGGTGTTGTGTGTGTCTTGTGCGTTATACCTTTTTAGTTTTGGGTCTTGGGGGTCCCTAAAACGTGTGTGCTTTAGAGTTTCTTCGTATGTGTGTGTACGAAGAACAGGACCCAAAGCCTTTAAAGATTTTTCTGGTCTTGTCTCATCGTGAAGATAGTTAAGTACAGAAAGATCAATTAAAAGATGTGAACCATCTAACACAAAACGGAAGTAGGGATCAGCTCTGAGGTACTGCAGATCGAACTGCAGATTCATCCCCAGGATCACCTTCGAATGGGAGATCCATTTGCGGAGTCTCTCCCTCTCCTGCATCTGATCCATTTGAAAAACCATTGTTTCGGAAGGCTGCAAGGTCTGAACCGATATCCATTCCGAGGCAGAAGATTCCTTGGATGATGAGGGAGACGACTGAGAGTTCTGCTGAGTTGATTGCTCCCTTTCGTCGCAAGTCTTGGGCATCATCGAGGATGTCTTGGTACTTTTGCATGACATCGTATTGTTGTTGTTTGTCTTCCGACATGATTCCTCCTTGGGGATCGTTATTGAGGTCGTGAGAATTGTGTCTTCCAATTTAACCTTATCGGTATACATAGACCGGTAAGGATTAAAAACAGTTTGTGGGTTTAGTGTTTCACCATTGCTATTAAAGAGACAAGCTCCATATGTCTCAATGTCTAAGCTTATCACTTGAGGATCGGCTATGGACGGGCATAGTTTGTCCACTCTTTTTCCATCCATGATTTTGCTGCCTCCAATTCGTCGTGAGTCTTTGGGTGTCTCAACGTAGCATCATTGATGTGGATAAAAGGTTGCCAAAACTTTCGATATTTCGTATTTGGTTTCCTTACTTCCATCTCCTTCAACCCCCATCCCACATCCTTATCCTTGTAATACAATCGGTGTTCAGTGAGATGAGGGTTGACAGATTTTATCTGGTACAACGATCTCCACTCTAACATCCATCCATCCTTTCAATCGGGGGCCACGACTCGGACGCCTCGTCGGCGTCGGCGTCGGCCTCGGCGTCTTCGTCCTCATCCTCGTCCTCATTTTCCCCACTAGCTTCTTGCTCGTCGAGGCATTCGGTCAGCACTTCGGTGAACTGACAGCCATGCCTTTGGATCCACCCTTCAACGAGTGGTTCGATATCACAATATACCCAGTCAGCAAATGTTTCTACGTTCTCCTCCCAAGCCTCTTCCAGATCTTTACCTTCGTCTTCTGCTTTATTCTTCAGGTCTTCCCAGTCACTTGTTTGCTTGTACTGTTCAACCGCTTCTACCCATTCGTACATTGTTTACCTCCTTGGTGATCGAGTGGGGACGATGTCAGGTTCTGATGGTTCAGCCATCGTCCCGTCCAGGCAGTCCGAAACCAACTGCATATGTGATTCGACTGCATTGATATGGTTGTAGTTCCTCATTACTGCAGCGGGATGGTAAGTAGAGAACACAAATACTGGTCTCTTAAATATATCCCACATAAATGATTTACCGTTACGATTAAAAGCTTCAGTAAGCGATACTCTTTTTTGCTCTAGTACATCCTTATAAAAGGATGCAGTAGCTGGTGCCCCCAAGGTCACAACTATGAACTTGCCTCGGTCTTCTTGGTGGTACCACTGATTGACCAGGTAGTGCAAATCTCTAGTGGTGTATGAGACACATGACTTATAGTGTTTTGGCTTTGGTGTCTCATTATTAATGGTGTGACACCTGACTCCATTGGTTAGATAAATAACAGCCTTGTCTTGGATGTTACATCCACCGATATATGCTTGCTTTACCAGCTGCCCTGATCTGCCAACAAATGGTTCATTTTGCTGGTCTTCCTTGAATCCTGGGTTCTGACCTATGAATACCACCACGTTTTTGCTTGCCTGGTTAGATCCAGGATACAAAACAGTGGGGACACAGACAGATTGGATACCCTTATAAAGCTCGCAGTCCGTGCAATCCGGGTTGTTCTCCATACGAAGAGGGAGCTGCATTTGTCCTCCTTACACGTCTCCTCCGAGAGCTTCCAAATGTCTTACGATTCGTATCTCTCGAACTCGACTATCAAATCTTGTCTTGGTCCAGTTACGGACATTAGTTCTCAAGCCTATGTGATCTCTCAGATCATGGAGGGTTAGTCTAATAGGAACAGGACCTTCTTTGGTCATGGTATCCATGTAGCTTTTGCCTGCATCAAAGAAACACTCCAACCTATAAATCCACTCAAGTAAATTAGTGGGGGAAATGTGGTTGAGGTGTATCTCAGCAGAGGCCATAATAATACCGGTGGTTTTGGGGCTCATCCTCATGACAAGCCCGTCCCCGGTAGGTTCCCATCCATCATCAAGCGTTAGATCCTTAGATGGCTTGGAATATTCCCAGCAAATAAGATCTGAATTCTTGATTTCTGAGAGATCTGCTTCGACTGACATCATAATTCCCAAATGGACTGCCTCCTTATGAATGATACCAACAAGAATGACCGAGAGAAACTCTTGAATCGCGCCGAGCGTATTCACTACAACGAGAAAATCATTTCTCTTGGTCTTGGAGATTCCGTTGCCAAGGTTATTAAGAAAGCAACGGGTGGTCTAGTTAAGCCTTGTAACTCCTGCGAGAAAAGGCGTGAGAAACTAAACCAGATGTTCCCCTACAAGAAGAACACCGGATGCAAAAAATGTGATGAAAAGAAATGACCCCTTCCCCTTATCGGGGAAGAGGCCAGGTTGGAGAGAAGAGGATTAGGGAAAGAGTAGCAAGGTTTCAACCTTCCTGCTCACCCTCTCCCAAGAGATAACCAGTATTCATGGACTCGAGACTCTCCAAAAGTTCTCGACCCGATTGAGTACTGGAAAGGGATGCCTCTGCGATTGAAGCTGTTGCCTGTCGTTCAAGCGATGGCAGATCAGCAAGGGCTCTCTGGTTGTCAGACAAAGAATTAGCGGCCTTGAGGAGATCATCCTTGATATTAAGGATGGCATCATACGCATTAGCCAGATCATCACCCTCATCGAGATCAACACATCGTTTACTCGACTCACCACGCCAACTGGTCTTATCGTCAGTTCCAACGTGGATAACCAACTGAACAGTGCCATGATCTGACTCGTTTACAAAACAATCATTCACCTTAACTCGTGTTGCAAGTCCAAGATTAATAGCTGCAACATTGAAATCATCAGTGGCTTCTTCGAAGTACTTTTTACCTCGAATCCTAGCATGTCGCAGCAAACGTGCCTCGCTATCCTTGACCTCCTTTTGGAGTTCTCGAACACGTTTCTGGAAGATCTTGATCTCAGACTTATAGTGTTGCTCTTTTCGAGATGAAGCAATAGCAATAATGTGCTCCATCTTCACCTGAAGATCCACTCCCATCTCCTGGTTCAAGACCTCCGCCAAACTCTTATCTTTTTCAGTCATACCTCTTTCCTTTCACGTATTGAGGGATATCGATTTCCAACGCCTTACACTCCCTATGAATGTAATGAGCAAACTTCACATAAACCTTGTACTCAATGCAACCCGAAACATAATGGGATGCCCTCTCCATCATACCCTTCCAAGATTCTTCCATACGAAGTTGATCATCAATTCCAAGAAGAGAAAAGCCTTCAAACAAAGCATTTGCAGCACTTTCTGCGCCTAGCCTACTTCCCAATCCACTCATGTAAGCAGGCAACTTTCTTTTGGACAGAAAGTTTTGGAATTGCCATACAACACCGCTGAAGATATCGATTGGGATATCTCCAGTTCTAAATCTTCGCCTCTTATAGTATTTATATTGTTTCTCTTTGGCTTTTCTTTTTCCTGGAGCCCATTGATAAACCCTATGACAACCCCAAGGAGAGGATACTGAGTGGAGACCACCCTCATACCCATCAGGGTCTTCATCTTTAAGCTGCCAAGGATCTGCTTCTATTTTGCCATAACCCTTAACAAGTTCTTCGAATTCCTTAATATCCATGGCTTCAGTCAAACGAGGAATATTAGATTTGACATAAACAGCCCGTTCGCTCGTGCTGAAAACCTTTGAGATCCTGGGATCCAAACCAGCATTATGCTGCAGCCCGAGAAGTCCTATGCCTTCTCGAATATCTACACACTGCATAAATTCAGATTCAGCGGCTTCTGGCTTAGTAAGAAACGACAAAAACTCATCAGGATCTTCGAGATATTCCCACTTCTCGATTACATGTTCATTCTGTTGCAAATTCAAAGCAAAACTTTCTCTCGAGTTCATCTTAATTAAGTGAGGCATCGGGGCTCCTAACTTCACGGTTTTGAGATTCACTCCCTTCGTAATTCACAACGTACTTACGAAGGCGAGTGGAAAAAGCACCAGCATTAAAAGGATTCTTACTACGATAATGGGAAGTGAAAGCATGAACCATGTTTCCAAGGTTCTTAGGCTTAAACTCCTGGTGTTCAGGATTCAGCCAATGCTCTCGGATATGAGGAATATCCTGCCACTTGATCACTTCTGAGTCAGCAGCCATTACAAGAAAGTCATTAGACTGCTTCCTCGATCCAAAATCAGTGTTGTACCACCGATTCCAGTCTTGATACTGCTTGTTGTGAACACTGTGGGCATCATCAAGAAGATCCCAAAGACCATTTCGCACATCTTCAAGTGCGTTGTTTGTATTTCTACGTGTGTAAGAAAGCTGTTCTCCCCATGACAACCCGTTCTCACAGATAGTCATGTGGTCTCCAAGAGCAAACTTGGTAGCCAACGTTCTATTAATGCTGGTTACCATATAACCACACATATTGTGACCTGTTGGTCGTTCTGAGAAATCAGAGAATGACGGATGATCGTCATATGGCTCCATGACCCAGGTGGCCAACAGTTTCTCGCTATCATTGTTCAGGAAATACCTGAACTCAGAAGCCTTAAATTTACGCACATCAATGATGGTCTTCAGGGTGTCGATTTGGTCATAGAAATGCATAGGACGATGCCTATTTCCTTGACTAACCGGTAGAGGTAGTTCCCGGAGTCGGTCCTCACTAACTTGAGAGCCCCAACGACCCATCACCGTAACCTGACTATCTTTTCGGTTTTCCATCTTCTACTCCTTTGCTGTAGATAAAACCCGCTGTTGTTACCAAAACAAACAACGACAAAACTAGATATGACATCCACAATCCCTAGACATCAGCCAAATCCCACAGCCATTCCGGGATCCTGATGTCATCTGGTGCATCCCACTTGGCCGACAACTGATAAGCACAATGCTCATTAGTTGTGTCGTTCAGAAAATGCACTCTCTTGCGCTGTCTCTGTGCTTCAAAATCTGACTCTCGCAATACCTGCTCAATCCAGTCAATCTCCTCCTCGGGCAAGTCTTGCTCATGACGAGCCAAGTACAACTCGAGGAAGAGTATTCCAAGCGGGTCTGCTTCGGGATCACCAACATCATATTTATCGATATATGAGAGTGTTACTACCTTCATCGCTATCAATCCTCCTTATCACAATCTACAAGTTTAAGGTCAAAATACTGAGACGACACTTGTTCGCCATACGTAGTTTGGGCCATTTCAGTCTTAAGTACGAGTTCGTAACAGAGAGCAAACTCGAATCTTCCGGTGTCTTCAGTCCCAGGGAGAGACATTTGAACATGGAACTTATCTCCAACTCCAACAAAGGGACGATCAGGAAGAACAGAGAACTCTCCCCAATCATCTGAAGAACTCTGCATCTTGCAGAACTGCCAAATCCCTGCTGCTGGGCCTTCTGCAACCTCCCCCATCCTTGCAACTAGACCTTCGTGGGTCTCCCAGTTGCTGTTTGCATAACCACTAATCATGGTTACCAACCAAGTGGGGAGCTCTACGCACTCTCTAATCTTCTTGGGATGATCGTGCTTGAAGAACTCATGCTCCCAAAAGATGGTCACAATCTCTTCTTCCCCGCAATCAGGGCAATCAGGTCTAATTCCAAACATTGGTGAACCCTCCTGGTTTCCCCACTGATCATCTGCATGAACAGTGGGATTAACAAACGCTATCCATTCGTTGACATTAAAACTCATGCTATTTCCTTTTATTCTTAAATGGGCAAATCCATTGCCACCTTGGTTACGTGCTCCTCAGGGAACAAATCAACACCGACTTCCTCCATCTTCTGGAGGAGTCCAGTCTTGTTACCCTCAAAAGAGTCAGACATCTCTCTCCAGTCATCCTCTCTGCCTGTTGGACTACTCCACATTTCCCAGAAGTAATAGGGACCAGGCCATCCTTGATTGTCAAATCCATAATGAATATGTGTGTTGTTATCGATATCAATCCTGAAACGACTCATCTGTCACCTCCTTTGGGTGTTGTTTGGGTGCAAATCACCGAGGTCTGCGGGGCCTACTACCCCTATTAGCAGCCTTTTTGATCTTCTTCGTGTCTTCAGGAAGGATATTCTTCGTCTCAGGCAATGAAGCGATAACCTTGACAGTAGTCACTTCATTTTCCCGGCTCTCCTTCCTGGCTATCTTACCGAGGATCCCGTCACTAGTACGGGTGTATTTCTTACATCTTGATCCCCTTCCTGTTGCCTCCTTACCATCCTCACCAATCAAGAAGTTGGGGATTTGTTCGCTTCTCTGGACAGGACCAACAGGTTTAACAGTTGGATTCTTGTCCTCCTCATAAGCTCTACCTGAATCAACAGACCAGGGAACATTCACCATTTCCCTCAAATCTGCTTGCCTGATATCATTACTCTTCCAAATACGCATCTCGAAGCCTCCAAATTGTGAACGGGAACAGCCGGGAAAAACTCGCGGCCAACGCCCCCGCCCCCGCAAACAATGTGGACAGGGGGCTAGGGCCGCGAGTTTTTCCGGGCTGGGCCCGTTCATTGTTTGTGGGCTTCGAGATGCGTCTTTGGAAGAGTTTACTACTATTCAATTTAGATAAGTAATAGTTAAGCCACTAGATCCGTTGATCTATTAAATGGGTGGATATGATGTTGAAGTCAGCAGGGGTAGCCGAAACAGCACTAAACCCCGAGAAGTGTCTGACTCCCCCTATGGCTGGTATATATGTCAGTGCCGGATGTGCCGGGTGTGTTTCTACCTAGTACTGAAGAGAGAATAATATATATACTCTCAAACAGACCTGGCACGTCTGGCATAGACCACGTAATCCAATTGACCTTGTTTAGCTGCACGCATTGATCATTACTGTGGGCAGACCAGTCTAAATGTGTTATTGAAGGCAGACTCACGGACAAGGCACAGCAATGGCCGAAAGAAAGTTTCGCATTCTTCCGGCTTTCTACGCGAGGTAGGGCTTGCATCCCCGGGTTTAGACATCAAAGTTACTCTGACCCGGAAGGGGAATCCGATGCCCGCTAAACTACGGAACGGTCTTCGGGTCATGGGAGTTGAAGGGAAGTCAGCGGCGGTGAGTGTGCTGCTCAGACTCGAGGGTTCTCTCGTCAAGTCGGGGACAGCGGAGGAGGCTGGTCAGTTCTACAGGTTTGCTAGCCTCTGCTCCAACGTGTGCGAACTCGGCTACCGGCTCGTGGACGGTGCTCAGGTCCAGTCAATGACGGGGTCGTGTTCTTCGGCTAAGGGCAAGAGGGAGTTCGTGGGCGCTAGACTTCGGCTTCTTTCTGGGTCGCACGCCCTGGCAGTGAGGAACGAGCGACCGCCAGTGCGTGTTGACACAGAAAGAGCCCGAAGTCTTGTGACCGCGGGCTCTCTCTTGGTCTTAGTCGAAGGATACGATTCCGGCGTTGACTTGGACCTGGGTGCCGTCCTCGAGTTGGTAGTTGAGTTTGTACATGTTGGAGTAGAGGTTAGTGAGCCTGTAGGGCTGACCAGTCTTCTTCGATGTTCCAGACTTGACGAGAGGTTCGTCGAGTTTGGGCAGTACAATCACTGCTGCTGGCTTTCCTTCAACTTCCATGAACTGGAGACCGTTACGGAGTTTAGTGGGCATCGGATTTTCCTTTCGGGTTAGAGTAACTTTGATGTCCGCGAAGCGCCCGGGGGCAGCCCCTCCTCGCGTGGAAAGCAGGAAGAATGTGAAAGTTTCTTTCGTCCTACGCAGTGCCTTGGTCGTGAGTCTGCCGCCGGGGACAGTTCATGGAAAGACTGGTCGGCCCCTCGCTTTGTCGTCCGATTGGTGAGGAAACACCGATCCCGTCTAGGAATTCTCACTCAAACTGGGAAAGGGTCGTCATCGCCAATGAGATCGTCTGCGTTTTCCCAAGGGGCCCCGATCAAAACAGCTTGTCCTGTATCCAAACAGATCGCGGTAGCCCGGTCACCTAGTTGTTTAGCGTCCCAAATATTCATATCGGGATCAAGAATGCTTACCTTGTCCCGGTATACAAGTTGTTCCTGAATGGCGTCTACCAGATCGCCCATGTCAAAGTTGCTTTTGTTGTTCATATGAACCTCACATAATGTTTTCAAAGATCCGACGAAGACTCATACCTCTGAGCCCTCGCTTGCTGTCAGCACTAGGACGGTGCCGACTGACGTTCCAACTGGATTGACTTTCGATTTGAAGCGCGATCTGGTTTCGGGGAACGTGAACTCCTCGAACACCATTGACTTCAAGCCAATCGATCCATTGTTGCCAAACCATTTCGGTTGCAACAAACCCTTTGGGGTTTCTGATAAATCGTTCTTCGAGGAAGTGGTCATAGGGGTTGTTCTGTATGTGATAAAGCTTAACGGAATCTTCGGCTCTTTCGGGCATCGGGAATCGCAAACGAGGATCAGGTTCGTTCTCCAATCGGTGCGCTCCTTGTATCGCCCAAGCAGCGATACCCGGAAGTTCTTTATTCAGTGTGTCGATGAGATCAAAATCTTCACGACCCTCAAAGGTTACATCGAAAGGCAATACTAGCATCTTCGAACTTAGGCCCCTCCCCTTGTTAGGAAGCTTCGGGATCTCGTTCGCCTGGACAATAGGAGCAGCGTTGATCAGTACGTTTCTCATCTGTCTTTGGAACTTCACATTAATCGCAATCGGGTCTCTGCCTACGATGTTCTTCAAAACCCTCGTCGCTTTTTCGCCCTGCCTTGAATCCAATTCACTGACTTCTGAAATACACAAGACTCGAGATTTCTCCAACCCGTCAAGGCCAAAGTCTCCTGCGAGATCGTCGAGGCTTGTGCCCATATAGTTACCCCTCCCGATCAATGATTCGATGACATGGGAGATCGTTCCTTTGCCTGCTCGCACTTTGCCGTACATCAGCAACCACTTAGCAAATTTGCGATGAGGCATGAGGCAGTAACCCACCCAACGTTGGAGCAACTCTTTCCAAACCTCGTCTCCGTCACTCCACTCCTCCACACACTGCAGCCATCTAGGACACTCTGCATCTGGGTCGTAGCTACAAGGAATGGTTACCGGATCGAACCACATCTCATCTCGATCAATGACTTCCTGAGTCTTAGGGTCTACGAGGACATTCTCGAATGCGACAACGCGGTCAGGGTTAAGACGCTCATCACCATGAAGCCAACAAGGGACCTTCGAGTGGGGAATCTTTACCTGCGACATAATCGCACGGACCACGTTCTCAATCTTGTTTTTGTTGGGGCAAAACCTCTGGATGGTAGGCATCCCGTTGTTTGTTCCTGATTGATAGTGGGCATCTTCTAGAAGCTGCCAACACATATCCTCAAGCCACACCACATCCCGGTCTTGCCAACGGTCCCCGTACCACTGGTAAAAAGACCCTTGATAAAACCACAAGCCCCGATTGTGAGAGGGGGTAGAGAAGCAATTACGCAGCAATGCGTTTGCAACTTTCATGGGTTCCCCCGATTCTATAGGTCGTGCTTGCGTACCAACCTGCATATACGTATCCTTTCCGTAGGAGACCAACCATGGCCAATAGAAATTTGCAAGCCCCCCAGACACCTGAAGAGCGACGAAGAGCGGATTCCCTTTTGGGAAGTCTTTACGAAGAACGTGATCGTGGTTTGTTGGCGGATGAGAGAGGACTGGCGGTTGAAGAGGCTATTCGTCTTAACGAAGCGCTACGAGGCCGTCCCGGATGGGAAGGTACAGTATACCGTAACCCGAACACTCCGTGGCAGCCCGGACAAACTTTAACACGTCCTGCACGTGAAACGTTTGAACCAGAAAAAATTTCGCCGGAAGAACAAGAACGACGACGCAATCTTGCTAGTGCATATGGTTTTCTGGACGAAACTTCTCCTGGCCGTGGTTCTGGTGGTTGGGATGCCAGCATGGATCCAAGCTATGACAGAGAAGCCGAGCGCGCAAAATACCGAAAGAGGAAGGAAGAAAGAGAACGACGTAAGGCGGAATTCGAACAGTGGTATCAGGATAATAAAATGGGGGAACAGGCCCCGGTGGATATTCCCCCGGCGGAGGTTCGGATCGGAGGCCAGGGTCCGATCTCGGAACCAACCGGTGAAACCGATGCTTCAGATGATCAAGGCGATCTGCTTGAAAAGCTTATTGAAACAGTGGCCTCCCTCTACGGTCAGAAAAAAGCAGACAAACCAACAAGAAGTTTTGAATGGAAGGATCATTTGGGTAGCTACGGTGTTAGTCCTGGGATGATGCAACGATCAAACAAGATGTTCTACGATAGTTTCGTTTCGGGTTACGGCCCGGGAGTTATAAACCCCTATCAGCAGACGCGAAAATGGCCCGCCCCAACCCCAGAGGGTTACAAAGTGCCGGATCTGAGTACGCTGCATGAGCGTGCGATTACGGGTAAGAATTAGTGGGGAAAGACTATATCAGTCTGGGCAGTGGTCTTAGACTTCTGTCGGAGGATGCTTACGCGGAGGAGATGGGTGTAACTAAGAGGGGATTTAGATCCCTCTGTAAAGCTTTGCAGATACCCATGCTGGAGGTAGGGAATAAAAGATTTGTCGAGATGTCTAGCTTTGCTATAGCTATGCGTGCGGTACTGAGTATTGGCAATACTGATTTTCTTACGCCAGGATGCCAAACACTTAAGAAGAATCGAAGAACTAACGAACGAACTACTATGACCCCCGAAGAGTTCGAGGAAAACTTTGAGACTGCAGTTCTGTCTTTGATGGCTTCCAGTGATTTGAATAAGAAAAGATCAATACGCCAGTTGAAGTTAGCATCTAAAAAGCTTGCTAAACAACTAACCGATGCGGGATTCCAATTCCTACCTTTGAAAGCACAAGCTAATGCCACAAAAGAAAATAACTAAAGCAGATAGGGGGATAGCTGGATTCTTTGGGACAGGCCCTCTTGAATCTGCAATTAGGGGCTCCAGGTTTGATGTGCAAGAAGAGATGGAGATTCTTATAGGTCTTGCACGAGACCCCGATCCTAAGGTAGCCTTACCTGCATTGAAGCAGTTTAGAGCTGTAATAAAAGAAGTAGCTTCTATAAATGCTATGTTTGGCTCAGTCCAGCAAACTAAAAAGATCGAGGGACATAACGAAGTAGTAGAGCAGAAAGTGTCAACGAGCACTCTTCTTACAAACCTGAGGAAGGATAATGAACAAGACAACCCAAAAGAAGATCCGCCGCACGAAATCCACCGCCCCTTCAATTCCTAGCGCGGAAAAGATTGCGGAGATTGAAAAGATTCCCGAGTACCCTCAGCTCACAAGAAAAGTAGCGAAGGTATTCGGGATCATTGAAGAACTCCCAAAGATAGATTTGATGCGACACTGTGCTGTCGGCGTCCAAGACCTAGGGATTATTGATCCCATTGACGGTTGGGCAAACGGCATTAATGATTTGCATGAACGATTCTCTTCAGTTCTCTTTGATGAGAATAAGAAAGTGAAGAAGGAGTTTATTGCTCCTGCTCTTGCACTAGAAAAGAACTACTCAACATCAGAGGATCTGACCATGCTTCAGGCCATTTGCATGATGGCAGGAGTAATGGCTTTCATGGAGACCTCATGAAAGTAAAGTGGATCGAAAAGAAGAACAACCCGTTTTATCCTCTACCTGCTGACTATAACGAACTGGATAAAGACGGACAGAGACAGGCACGTGTAAACGCGTGCCGTCTTTGGTTGTGTCCAGGGAGATCTAAGGAGGAGATAGCTGAGTCGTTTGCGACATCAGTTAAATTCTTTGACTTGTTCTATCTTTGCCCTGATCATGAGGTTGATTTCGATCCGTTGTTCTATGACGACGACCCTCTAGAGACACCTACGTTTCATTACGACATCTTAAGGAGCTGGGCATCAAGCAACCGCAACATAACAATCGCGCCACGTGGATCTGCAAAATCGTTCCTTGTCCGCAAATCTTGCCTTCTTCGTATGCTAGCCCGTCCGATGTACACGATCCTGTACGCGACATCGACGAACGACAATGCGAAGGGGACAGGACAAGCGTTAAAGGATCAATTTCTCCACAACCAGAGAATACTAGACGACTGGGCTCCCGAGTTCCCCGATGGACGTATCGCACCTAAGCGAGGGGAAGCCCCCTTCGGTACGGAGCAGATGCAACTTAAGAACGGCTCGTGGCTTCGAGCTATCTCTGCTGAAAGCCGCCAGCGTGGTGGTCGACCCCGTCGCTACGTTCTAGATGACCCTGAGTATGATCCAAAGGCATCCACTTCGATGTCGATCATTCGTCAGTATATGGACGATCTCTTGTTTAAGATCGTTCTCCCGATGGTTATGCGTAAGGGGTGTGGTGTCGATTGGCTTGCTACGTTTGTGTCTCGACGCCATTACGCCTGGCACGCACTGCAGACGGAAGAATCAACAAGTGGGGAGAGGGTAGCTACCGACCCCCGGTTTAATCTCTGGTCCCGAATGATCGTAAGAGCTGCTTACGAAGGGGAAGACGGGGAACTAAAAAGCTGCTGGCCAGCTATGTGGCCATCTAAGAAAACAGGTAAGGATGATGACAGGGTTTCTCTGGAGGAAATCAAAGAGATCATCGGCACTGCTAACTTCCTGGCTGAGTATATGGCGCGACCGGGAGAGTCGGGTGAATCTTTCTTTCCTGCTATTACAAAAGAGAAACACGGCTGGTGGATCACACAAGCAGATGAAAAACTAGAAACCAACCCCCGGCTTTCTGAGGCTTATATTCATTGGTTTGAAGATCAAGAGGAAAAGAGACTTCCGATGAACGAGTTCCTAAACGGAACCCGGTTGTTTATGTCTGTAGATACCTCATACACAGCAACCACAGATTCGGATTACAAAGTTGCTTGCCTGATGGCGGTCAATTCCAATAACGACCTTTTCGTCTTAGATCTTTGGAGTGGACAATGCCAGGAAAGCAGATTGGTTCAGGAAATATTTAAGATGGCTGACAAGTGGAAATGCCCCTCTATCCACCCGGAAGTGATCAAACAAGGTATTGGGCTGTTCCACAATATTGAAAGCATCATCAAGACGAGAGCTTTGGATATGGCCGGTGTTACTCATCTGCCAGCGGTCAAGAAGCTAAATCCTGGGCAGTTGGATAAGGCGTCAAAGATTGCTGCTCTAAACCTCAGGTTTGAACACGGTAAGATCAAAATGCCATTGTGGAAAAGGAATAAACCGCAATGGGCTAGGCTTTTGGATCAGGTAGAGCAATTCAACCCGGATGCAAAAGATGGGGGATTGCAGCACGATGACGAATTGGACTGCGTTTGCATGAGTCAATTCATCCTTCGAGGAAGAGTCCGAGCTCCCCAGAAAGATCCAGAAGCAATTACGGATCCTATAGAATCACTAAAAGAGGGGCGAGTTAAAGACTCTATGGGCAATCCGATAGCTTTCGGGGTCGATTTTAGAACAACACCTATGGAAGATATCCTTGAGATATTGGACCAGCATGAATGGGATAACAAATCAGATGGATCTTCACGAGTTTGAAAACACAGAACATAAGAACTCAGTAGTGATTCCACTCTCGTTCTTTGATAAACTCCTCAAGTGTTATTATGGTGATGGCCCCCGGGCTGATGAAAGATACGCAAAGCGTGAGCCTGAGAGCCCTGCTGCAGAAGTGATCGAAACTGGAGACACCCTGAAGGATCTCCAATTAAAGACAGAGTTTCCAGAGGGGTACGTTCCTAAAGGGGTAGCTCTGAGAAAGATAGAGGCCAGAAATGCCCGTCGAGAAGATAAGGCTACCGAAGAATAAAAAGTCTCTGGCTCGAGTAATCGATCAGCACGCTGAACGTGAAGAGAGTCGCCTTTCATATCGAAGAACGATGTGGCTTCTGGCCTGGTATTACCTTAACGGAGCACGCCGTTTTGATGTGTTTGATCCCGAACATGGTAATCTCCAGCCCCACTATCTAGATGAAGACGGAAACATGGAGTTCCAATCCCAGGAACTCTTGTCTGCTATTGACCGAGTTAGTGCCCGATTGAGCGCCGCTAACTTTATGCCTTTGGTCACCCGTAAAAATAATAGCCTTACCGCGATTAAAGATAGAAGTGTTGCTCAGATCATTGCAAACTCAATGGTTTCCGAGGACCAGCTTGAACTTGTTAAGACTCAATTCTGTCATTTGTTTTCCACTCTTGGTAGTTGTGGAATCTCCGGGCATATGGTTGATCATCCAACAATTGGATTGAGTACTGACTTAGAAGTTATCCACCCTCGTGAGTTGTTCCCTTTCCCCAGCTTGGGTAACGATTACACCAAAGCTCAAGGTCTAATGCGTCAGAGAGCGGTTCCGGTTTCATTCTTGAAAGAAGTATTCGGAAGAAAGGTTTCGAATCACTTGAAGGAAATGGAATACTGGGAGAAGCAAGCAGGGGAAAATCTGGATGAAGATGCCAGTAACGATTTCCCCGGGAATCTCCACTACAACGATGGTACCCAAGTACCTGGAACCCCAAGCCAAGACGAAGAGCATATTGGTGTAGCTAAGATCCGAGAAGTATGGCTCTTTGAAGCTCAGAATCTTGTATCTCGTTACATCGTTACTTCTGGAGATTACGTTCTCCACGATCAATCTTTTGAGGGACTCGAGGTCTACTGCCCAATCGGCTTCGCTCGATTCATGGAAAACGGATCTTTCCATGGTGCAGGCATGTTTGATCTTCTCTTCTCTATCTCTAGAGAACTAGAGAGATTGATGAAGTCTTTGTTTAACAATATCCGAGACATCGATAAGTACGGTGTTTTGGTTATGCCTCAGGGTCAATTCAATGAACGTGCAATCCTAAGAGATGTGGGTAACGGATTGCGCATGATTCCTTATGAACCCGATCCAGTGTCCGAAGGCTTCCGTCCCTTCACCATTGCTCCCCACAATGCGGGAGATATCCCAGGCAAGACTGCTAGTTTTGCTAAGGGAGTTATGGATAAACTCAGTCCCGTTCGTGACTTGATTGAGGAAAAGGGACGTATTGACTCTGCTGCAGGTCTTAGCTTCCTCGATGAAGAAGTTAACCGCGCAATGACAAATCCCTCACGGGGAGTCGAACAAGCTTTTGGTGCTTGTTACAGGTCTATACTTTCTAATGCTAGCCGAATCATTATGGCTTCCCCACGGCCAATCCCAGTTACAGATCTAGACTTGGATATGGCAGGGGTAGTTTTGGATCCTGAAACAGGAAGCGTTAGTTTCCAGGGATCTAACCCCATTCCTAACCTGAGCACACTCCAGTTTAGTATCAAGTCAAGAAGCCCTAAATCTAGTACAGCAAGAAAGCAAGAAGCTCTAGAGATGTTGAAAGCAGGATTGACTGATCCTGATGGGCTTAAGATTCTAGCCCTCAAAGAGAATCTAGACTTCGCGTTGTATATGGACGAAGAAAAAGCAGCTTACGAAACAATGGTTCGTAATTGCTTGTTGTTGTTCGGAGACGGACAAAACCCTGGTGAAGTAGTTGTTACACCTCATACGGCAAAGCCCGAGTTCCAGCTTAGGATCTTGACCTCGTTTATGGCTAGCCCCTCTATGAGCATGGCTGCGCCACCAGTACAAGATGAATTCATGAAGTATCGTCAGTTCTTGTTCGATTCACTTGGGCTTACTCTGCCGGAAGCTGTTCCCAACCCAGACGATATGTCTATGTTGATGCAGGCAGAACAAGCAGCAAGAGAACGAGACGCACAGATGATGCAGCAAATGATGCAACAGGGAGGAGGTCCAGGTGGGCCTCCCATGAGAATGCCTAACCAAGGAGTAGCCTAATGGCTGAAAACGAACAAATTGTAAATGATCAACCCGCTAACCCAGCACCGGAACCGCAGGCCACTCCTGCTCCTCAACCCGCTGAGTTGAACCTTGATAGCAAGGTTACCTTTGATGGGAAGGAAGTAAGTGTTGGGGATCTTATCAATCAGAACCGTAAGATCTCAGAGTTGGAGGAATATAAAACTAAAGCCTCGGCTCTCATGAGTGGAGAAGTTTCTCAGGAAGAACGGGAAAACGCTATGCGCTATATCCTTGGCCAACAGGGATACAGCAGCAATCAGATCGAGACATATATCTCCAGCACAAAAGAAATGGCAAATCAAATGACAGAAGAAACCCCTTCTCAGCAACCCAATCCGACTGAAGAAATGCTCGCACAAGAACGTGCAAGAATCGCAGAAATGGAGGCACGTCAATCCCGAATGGGCGTAGACATGCTTCGTCGCGATATGGACAGTGCTTTGGAAAGCACAATGCAAAACAACCCCAAGATCAACGCACTACTCCAGAAGAGCAAAGATCTAGTGGGGGAAGAAGGGTATGAAAAACGAGTAATGAATATCCAAGAGCAAATTCGACAAGCCACAATGGCAAATCTACAAAGTCGAAAATCTCGCGGAGAAAGGTTTGACAGTTCCTGGTTTAATCAGGAAACTGATAACGCCGCAAATGCGGTATATGAGAGAATTCGGTCGGTAATCGGTGACCCGGACAAAATCCAGCGTGCACCGGAAACAGCATCGGAAACAGATAGTTTTGTAAATAATCCTCCTGTGCCACTTCCCAATTATGAGAAGGGGGACAATATGGGTTCCGCTACGAACAAGTCTCACGACTGGACGACGGATACCTTGTCTCGCCTTGCAGCGGATGTATCACAGGGGGGCGAATCTAAGATTTAACACGGAGAAATCCAAATGGCTGCTACTACTGGATCCCTCTTCGATCATCATTCCGTTCGTATTGAAGAAGTGATCAATAAGAATATTGAGATCTTCCTTCCGTCTCTTGACCCTATGTGGCGCGACACTGTCGTGTCCTCTCAGGGTGTTGGACCTGCCGATGCAATTGGCCGGGACATGAAGATTCTGAAGACCTATATGGGTTCAATGGCGGGTGTGCTCGAACAGGGTAACCCTCGTGGAGACGTTGGTCTTTACGGTGACGACACTGATACCCTTGGTTCTAAGCTTTACCTTCAGAACCTGAATCAGACGTGGCCGGATCCGCTCAACGGTCCCAACGCTTCCCCCTTCCGTCTTGGTATCCCCATGCGTTCCATGATGTCCAACATCATGTTCACGCTTGGTGAGCTTCAGGCTGAAGCGGTTCCTGCGTTTATCGGTGATGTTGTTGCTCCGAAGCTTGAAGGCTTCGCCAAGAACATCTCTCACACCCTGTGTAACTACTGGTACATCAATCAGAACGATCAATACAAACTCGGTACGATTAGTGCTCTTGTCGACGGTGATGCCCTGGATGGGGTTGATAACGCATCAACATCTATCCGTGTAGAGATCACTGAAGGCACCTATGACCGATTCTATGTTGGTCAGGCTGTTGACATCATTAAGAGTGATGGCGACTTCCGTAAGAATGACTCAGGTGCAGATGGTTCACAGACTGCCGCAACACGAATTCGTCTTTTCGTCCGCGCTGTCGATGAACTGAGGGGTTACGTTTTCATTCAGGCCGCAACTTCTGCGACCCATACAAACGGTACCGCCTTCGTCGCTTCTGGTGGCGATACTGCCCACGATACTGAAGTAGGCGATTACATTGTCTACGCTAACCAGGCTGATGTTACGGTTGCTGCAGGTGCTAATATGGCACCTACCGGTATCGCAGGTATCAACAGTTGGTTGAAGTCCGGTGCTTCGGGCGCGAACAACACCAAGTACCTTCTTGGTGATGAACGTGACACGTCGAACCAGATCGACCTTACTATTCACCCTGAGTTCAAGTCCTTCACGAAGAGTAGCGTTGGAACGCTGACTGAGCATAAGCTCCGCCAGTACCTCCGTCGCTTCCACTCCGCGAAGAACAAGTACGGTCAGTACATTGACTGCCTCGTTGCATCTGACGGTGTTTGGATGGCATACGAAGCAACTAAGATCGGTCGCGAAATTCTCGACCGAACGGGTCGCCTCAGCAGCATGACTTCTGAGGGTTCAAACGAGGGCTTCCAGTTCTCGTTTGATGGTCGCACCTACACCGGTTACACCTCCACTTACGTCGAAGACGGTTCCGTCTACGGCATCCGTAAGGGTGGTAATAACTGGAAGCGGTACGTACCGCCCACACCTTCGGGTTACTCGTCATTCGCTCAGGCGGATGCGTTTATCCCGTTCAACTTCATTGCTGGAGCCCTCACGGGAACCGGCACCAACAAGCT
>CEUX01004851.1_pt1 | contig 28247 bp, 42 predicted proteins | sample 531361 | NCBI WGS metagenome assembly CEUX01 (sample SAMEA2622736, study PRJEB7988) | marine metagenome | isolation source: saline water (ENVO:00002010), including
TTCGTATAACCCTTAAAACTACGCCCAGAAAGTACCTTTTTGCTGTATGAACTATAAGTGTCATTTATATTACCTGTTATTTTATTTGTTTCATTCTAAATTTATATGCTTTTGTGAGGTGTTTATTGAAGGTGTTTTCAACATACTTTTTACCAATGCGATAGAAGGGGAACTTGCCACCCTCATATTGTACAGAAGGTTTGAATCCTATAATTAATTTAACATTCTTACCCTTGTTAAATCTTTCCCATACTCCTGTAATATTTTTTATTGTGCCAATGAATTGAGACTTTTTCTTGATAAGTCCTGACCTTTTGCCGACTATATTTCCAAACTTATTTAATCTGGCGTTAGCTGTAAAGGGTACAGGTATCATTCTCTTTTCGTCTCTCAAGCCACCATCTATTACCCATCGCAAGTATTTAGCAACCTCTGGTCTAATGAATAGTTTGCCTGATAGTTTCTTTCCTTTAGCTTTGTCAATGAAGAAACCTTTTTGTGTAAAGGGTGTGGGCTTGTCTAGCTTCTTGATTGTTTGTTTAGCCATTTCTTTCTTCAAGCCAAACAATGTGTTATTAATGGCTGATCTGGTTATTAGTGGTAGTTTTTTCTTTTCTACATTAGTAAGCCCCTTACTAAACTGTTTGATATTGTCTTTAATCTTTATCTGCATACTCTAATTCTAATAACAATTCGGCATAATGGATAACTTTTTGTATATCCTCTGCCCCATTCTTATTCCTGTGCCTACACACATATTTAATAATAGCTGATTCACAGTAGTTAAGTTCGTTCTTCTGACAGAACTCTACAGGCTGAATCTTTAGGTTTTTATAGTGTGATCCTGCGATCTGCTTATCTGTTGCTTTCATATTTCATTATCCCCTTCTGTAAATGTTTAATGTCCTTATGTTGTACCTTAATAAGTTTATCTGCTCTACCCCACCTAGTATAGATTTTATTATAATCCCATTTGCTCTGTGCCTTTTTGGTTATCTTCTGACAATACTCCAATAGGTCTGTTCTTTTGTAAAAACAAAACGCTTTCAATTCTTTAATATCAAAGACAATGTATTCTGCTTCTCCCTCTAACCAACCCTTATCACCTAACACATTCTTTAGCTCTAGCCATATACAATCAAGATGTCTATTACCTTTAACATCTACACCATAGTAATCGCTGACCTTTTGTTCTGTATTAGTTTCTTTACGATCTACCCAGAAATCTACATGGTCTTTCATATTCTGTTCTTTAGTAGCTGGGAGTACAAAATAGCCCCTTGCTTCCATTAGTTGTTTAAAATGATCCTCTGCCTTATCACCCTCAAACTTACAATTCTTTAATCTCTCTCGTAATGTAATTCTTGTATCACTCATTTTTCACCTCTGAAACAACACCCTCTGAAGCCCTTTATTCCTAAGCATATTATATGTATCAATATATACCCCTCTTAAAGGGGGATATATGATACAAATATACTTACTTCTGCTACTCATACTAATCTAATATTTTTATCGGTTTTGTGTCATCATCTAAAAAAGGCTCACATGATTCACTACACCCATCAGTAATGTGTAAATGGTGCAAGTCAATATATTTTTCAAACCCTTGAGACATCATTTCTCTAATGTTTTCTACCGACTTCCAGCCCCTAAATATTTTTATATCTTTTTGAAGTTTGTTAGCAACAGCACCATTTCTGCTGTAAAGTTTTTCCATTCTTTCTGGAAAATCAAAGGCTTCTGGACATTCTGCCATAACTGTCATAAGTTTTTTATAAGATTTTTTCCAGCACCACACACAATTGCCCATATGTTCTGGAATTTCTAAATCAAATTTTTGATCTTCCCACCAATCGAGCACATCTTGTTTATGAATGTTTGTATCTAATAATGGAAAAATAAAGTTTAATTTATTGTCAGGATTTGCTCTTTTTGCTTCATCAGCCCTAATTCCGATTGCAATTTTGTAATCTTTTTTTGTAAGCCCTAAACTTTTGATATATGAATTGATTGGATAATTTTTTAGTTCTCTGGTGCAATGAGGTGACTTAGAAAATGGTAAGCCAAATTTTTTTATGGCATTTTCAAAGGGTTCACCTGTCCTTGAAGCAGTTTTAAAATCTACTGTTTTATATGTTACTCCCTTACCCTTCTCGAATGTGTGGACAGCTTCTATCCATTTAGTGTTGAAGCCAAAGTTTATATCACAATTATTTATGAACTCTAGTGTCTTTTCATGTTCTTGTCCTGTATTAGCAAACACTACATGAATATCTTTCCATTGATTTTTTTCTTTTAGCATTTGGTGTGTTAAGTATCCAGAAGTACGACCACCACTAAAGCTAATAATCAATGTTTTATTTTTGTCTGTTTCATAACTTTGACCAAAATCAAAATTTACCTGTTTGTGCCTCACACTAATCTTTTCCAACCTTCCCTTTTAGCCCATCTTTGAATTTTGCTATGCGAAACATTGTATGACATATCTTCCATAATCTGTTCTTGTATCTTTCTAAGTGGCATACCTTCTTCATAATACTTCTTAGCTAACACCATTTGCTTCTTATAAGGATTCTCTATCACCTCTATATCACCATTCCTAATTTGAAACTCTACATCTTCTTGCTCTATCGCTTTCAAATGTCTGGCTTTTTCAAATGTCCACTTAAAACCAAATTCAATATCAGTATCATCGTCATAATCAATTTCTTTCTTTTCTGATTCCACGCTAATCAATAAATCTAGCGTAACTTGTTTAACCATACTCCCGAATAGAGCTGAATTGCCACCTGATGATGCTGTCTTTCTGGAGTGATCTACGATCCACACAGTTATATCATTCAGCCGACACCAATTTAAAAAAGGCTGCACATGGATAAGCCATTCTGTAGGCGAACTAAAATCATCAAAACAAAACAGGGTAAAGATGTTATCTAAGACCACAACCTCATACTCATTCACCTCAATGGTATTCATTAGCTGTTGCATATTAGCCTTATCGTCTAAGGTTCGTAACATCATTTCAGGCTCTTGTTTGACCTCAAGTTTATTTGTATCTACATTAAATTCCTTAAATTCAGGCTGAATAAATCGTGATATATAGTGCAAATTAGCCAAACCCCTACCCCAAGCATCAAAATCAGCTAATTGGGGTTTCATCTTGCGATATCGGCTTTGCAATGATGCTGGTAACATCTCGCCATCTACATATAAGACCTTACAAGCCTTTGGCACTTTGTAATAAGCAAAATCTATGCCCATCGCCAAATGCAACATGAGCTTTTGGGTTATATAGGATTTACCTGAACCTGATCTGCCATACAGAATAGTTTGAGTGCCACTATGCAACAATCCCTCAATAAGTGGTTCAGGTGTTGGGTACTTCTTATCAAGTATGCTGCCTAGTGGCTCTACCCATAGCTTAGTGTTAGATTCGTGAACCCTAGTGCTATCATTTGTATAGAGAGAATTAGAACTTGCACTAGGGCTATCACGATCTTCGTTAGAATGGTATATCTTCTTCCAATTCACCTGATCCACCTTCACCTAGCGTTACTTTCCTAACTTCAGATGATCCCATATCTGATGGCTCGTCAAAATCGGCTGGTTTATCAACCCATTTCACATATTCGAGTTTTGCTTTAAATCCACTAGCACCACCTGAGAAAGACACTTTCTCTGATCCTACATATTTAAAACAAGGTACTTTGCCCTCAACTTTATCCTTCCAGCAAGCTGATAGAGCTTCATCAAATGATTGTCCTTCAAGGAAAGAGAACCTTTGCCATAAATATACCCCCTTATCTTTAATATACACTCTGGCAGAAAAGGCTCTCTTATAACCTTGTTCAACCAACTGTTTATAGTTGTCAGGTCTGACACCAACTTGCTGATCCCATACATATTGAAATTGACCATCGTATTTACCATAACCTGTTTGAAAATCAGGGTGGACTAACAAATGCTCAAATTGTAAAGGCTCATCACCTTCACCATTATTGGTAACGAATTTTCCCATAGCAAAGCTATGTTTTATATACAAGGAATTACCCTCGCCTTCACTAAGTTGTAAAAAAGATTCCATATATTTCTCCTTATTTTTACTTTTTTCACTTTATTGTGATCTTTTATCTATAGTTTTTTAACATCGAAAATAACCCTTTTCTCTGGATAATTCTCAACTGTATTTACCCCTAAAGATATAAAATAATCTACCACTTTTTGTGGCTCTATTTTGTTCTCCTCACTAATTCTATCAATTCTCTCCAACAGTTCACGATCTACCCATACTTTCTTTCTACCATTTCTTTCCTTGAAGTATCTACATTCAGGATCGTAAATTTCCCTCATAGCTTTGTCCCTGTAATTTTTTAAAGTTTGTACACAGCAAACCTTCGATGAATTTAGACATAATTAATCCGTTATTTCGGCAATAATCCTTAATCTCGGTATGTAAGTTCTTATTTATTGGTATCATCTTTCGTTCTTCCATACCCTTAATTTATAAGGTTTTTTAAACATTTCTATACAAAAAGTATAAAAAAGTGGTACTTTTTTTCAATATTTGTTGCAAACTAGGTTGTTTTTAGTAGTATTTAGTTATGGAGATTTATTTAAACAAAAAAAAGGAGAGAAAAATGAATAACCAAAATAACGAAAATCTAAATTTTAAAGAAGCTAAAAAACACAATAAGCAATTATTGAAAAAGTATAGAAACGATGAGATAACCAGCGAGGAACTAGATGAACGCAGGATTGATTTACTCGATTTAGTTGAAAATAAATTAGAAACAGATGATGGTCTTGATAAATTCCATTTCATTTTATTCCATATACTTAATAAGAATGGGGCTAGAAATTTACTCCCTAATTGGAAAGAGTTTGATTTCATTAATGATAAAGGTGAAAAGATAACTTGGTATGGTTCTATGCTTGTGTATTCCTCACTTGATAATTACCACAGTAACAAATTATCAGAATATCTTGGAAAGGCTGATCGTGTGACTTGGCGGAATATTAGGTCTACTGTTAATGGAATCAGAGAGGACGCAGAAAAATGGCAAGAAAGGAGAAAAACAAAAGAGGTAGCTTAAGGCTACCTCTTTATATAGGAGAAATTATGAAAAATAAAACAGATGATTATTTAAGAAAAATGCAAGATATAGATGCTCACTATCTGAATAAAATTGACAGAATTAAAAAAGAATGGAATGAGAAGTTGATGGGGTATTGGCTACTTATAGACACAGAAAAGGAAAAACTTATAAAAGAACAAGGAAAAGAACAAGGGGTGGCATAAGCCACCTCTTTATATAGGAGAAATTATGAAAGCGATGAATTTTATAAATATGGCAAACGATATGCCGACTAATTGCGAAATGAGTTGGCTGCAAGTAATTAAATTCAATCTTGGATTTAAGAATAATGTAATTAATGAAGTAATGACTACATTCGATCTTGATAAATGTAAGTTCAAATACTTAGGCACAACAGGGGTGAAATAATGATTGATTATAGAGCAACGGACAGGGTAAGAGTAAAAGGTACAACTATCTTTGGCTTTTGCCTTGCTTTTACTAAAGATGGATCGGTTTTGTTTGGAGACGAAGAAACAAGACAGATTAAAAAGTATAAGCCTAATAAGCTAGAAAAATCATACGATAAATAAGGAGAAAGATATGAAAAAAGAAATAAAAACCATACTTGAAAAGGTTGGGTTTATTAGAGAAGCTAAGAAGCAACAAAAACTTGTGGATTTAGAAACTTATATGGAAAAGTTTTCAATATGTGAAAACAAAATATTAGCAGAAATAGATTTTATTAAAAAAGTTTATTTGGAAATAAACAGTATGTTCAAAACTGATTGGACATACTTGGAAAGTGGAATGATATTTTTTACAAAAAATGGAAAACTTAGAGAAAGACTATACCCAGAAAAATAATAAGGAGAAAGATATGAAACTAACCAAAGAAGAATACGAAGCCTTAATGGCTTGTTTAGAGTTAGGGGTAGAGAAGTTTGGTCAGTCGTTTAAATCGGCTGACCGAGTGATCTATTCCAATGTTGTAAAATTAATTATGAGATCGAGGAAACATTATGATGACTTACGATAAATATTTTAAAAAAATAATTAGCGACTTAGAAGAACGCTTGGCAAAAGCAGAAGCCAAGAAAGACGAAATTCAAGGTAAACTATTTCTTACAAAAATAGAATACCAACAAGCAAGGGAGAAAAATGGAAAAAGCACAAGGCAAATTAACCAGCGATAATCACGCTTCTTGTTCAGGGGTAGCAGCACTATTTGGGGCATCACCTTATGAAACAAAAAACGAATACCTTGATTCTAGGATCAGGGCAAGAAAAGGCGAAAATGTTAGATCGGAAAAAAACATCTACGCTGAAATGGGTAATATCTTAGAAAATCCAATATTAGAAATAACTGCTGAAAAGCTAGGGCTATCTAATTTAGAAAAAGATATTACTACACCTGTATTACACGAAGAATATCCTTTAGGTGGTTCAATAGATGGTATTGCTTATTGTCAGAATAATTTAATTACCCCTGATGATGAAATCATTTATACCGAAGATGATAAACCTATCATGTTAGATGGCAAAGGCATATTAGAAGCCAAAGCCACAGCCCTCATGCCTGAAGCAGATGGTAAGCCCACATTATGGCGTGGGCTGCTACAGGTTAAGGCTTTAATGGCTATAACAGGGTATTCTTGGGCTTGTGTTTCAACGATCTACAGATCAACACTATTTAAGATGTTTCTGTTAAGGCGAGACTTTGCTTTTGAAACCAAACTTAAAGAAGTGATCTTAGATTTTGAAAGAAGAATTGCAGAAGAAGATTACTACCCACCTGTTACCCTAAAAGATACTCAAATCATGTTTCCAGAGCCTGTAAAGGCAAAGGAGATTGAACTAGACAATGATGCTGCAAGTACCTATCTTGATTTAATCTACACAGCAGACGAGCAAATAAAGGCTCTGAACAAAGCTAAAGAAAATGCACAGATTAAAGTACAAGAATTAATGGGTGATGCAGAAATTGGTTTTAATAAAAATTACCAAGTGAAATGGGGTTCTACTACTTACAAGGCACAACCTGAAAAGATCGTACCAGCAAAAGAAGCCAGAACTGTCCGTAACAAAACATTGAGGATTAAAAAAATAGAGCATGAAGAATAGAAATCTTAATCATTCAGACCATTGGGAAACACCACATGAATTGTATGACAAACTAAATGAAGAATTTAATTTTGATTTCGATCCATGTCCACTATATGCAGATTTTGATGGTCTTGATATAGAATGGGGTAAAAGTAATTTCATTAACCCACCATACTCAAGACCACTAAAAGATGCTTTTGTTAAAAAAGCTATTGAAGAATCTAAACAGGGCAAACTCTGTGTTTGTTTATTACCTGTTTCAACTTCTACAGTATTGTTTCAAGATTATATTTTACCCAACGCCCAAGATATTAGATTTATTCGTGGTAGAGTAAAATTTAAAGGCATAAATACTTTTGGAGAATATACAGAAACAAAAGATGGTATGCACGATTCAATGATAGTTATTTTTGGGGAGAATTATGAAAAAAGGAACTAGATACATACAAACTGAAAAACGAAAAGCACATGAGTATGCGATGCTTATGTTTAACGAAGAACCAACCATATCCTGTCGAGCTATAAAGCAACGACTTAAAAATATGGGTTATAACATAGACCACAGCACAGTTTTTAGATGGCTGAAGAAAGCATGATAAAAATTTATCAAGGAGACATTTTTGACAGGATCAAAGATTTAGCAGATAGGTCTGTAAATACAGTTATTACTTCTCCACCTTATTTTAATTTGCGAAATTACAATGATGAAGAAAAACAACTTGGACTTGAAGATACACCAGAAGAATTTGTGCATAACTTGGTTAAAGTATTTAGAGAAGTAAAAAGAGTATTGCGAGATGATGGTACTGTCTGGCTAAATTTGGGTGATAGTTATTTACCCAATAAGCAATTAGGCTGTATTCCATTTAGGGTTGCTCTGGCATTACAAGCTGATGGTTGGGTCTTGCGACAAGATATAATTTGGCATAAACCTAATCCCATGCCTGAAAGTGTTACTGATCGCTGTACTAAATCCCATGAATACATTTTTTTATTTAGTAAAAGTCAAAAATATTACTTTGATAATGAAGCTATAAAAGAAGATGTAGCAAATTCAACAGAAGAATATAGAAGCAGTGGAGCAAAAAGAAACAAGCGCACAGTATGGACAATAACTACTAAACCATTTAAAGCAGCTCACTTTGCAACTTTTCCTATGGATTTAATTGAGCCATGCGTATTAGCAGGTTGTCCAGAAAAAATATGTGTCGATTGTGGTAAACCTTATGAACGAGTTATGCAAAGACCAAAACAATTAGAAGTAGAGAGAAACAAAAGAAGTGGTTTAGATGATAGAAAGGTTGGCGGCGTATTAGATAAATATAATAGAGAAAATCCTCCAATGGATTTGGGAGTGCAAAAACAATGCAATTGCGAAACTTGTGAAACAAAAGCTGGCACAGTTTTAGATCCGTTTGCTGGTAGTGGCACAACAGGTATTGTTGCAGCAACACACAATAGAAATGCTGTCTTGGTAGAATTAAATTCAGATTATATTGAGCTAATGAAAAAAAACATAAATGAAAAAATGCAAGGATTGTTCAGTCCCAATATCCAAGTCTAACGCTTGGATAGATCGTGGAGATCGCATCAGAGCAAGATGTAAGGATTGCGATAGACTATATCGTGCTAATCAGGCTGGATTAGATGCTTATTCTTATATGGATAAGCTCTATTCCAAACTGAGATACGAAATTGTCTCAGGCACAAGAAGAACCTCAAGAGCAAAGCTAACTTGGGAGATCACACAAGCCCATCTATATAATTTATTTCACAAACAGGAAGGTAAGTGTGCCTTATCAGGACAAAAAATGACTTGGCTTACAGGACAAGGCAAAGTAGATACAAACATATCTTTAGATAGGATTGATCCTAAAAAGAGCTATACCTCTGATAACATTCAGCTTATTTGTTATCGTTGCAACATAATGAAGCACGATCTTAAAGAAGATATGCTAATGAAGTATGTGCAAATGATTGAAACTACTAAGCGTCTGAACAAGAAAGCAAAAAAGCTGCGTTAAGTCTGGCTCGTCTTTTTGTTTGAGCAGCATACCTACTATCTAATAGTTCTTCAGATGCTTTTTCCCAATCACGACATTCTATCGCATCAAGCATATTTTCAAATTTAAGTAAGCCACCTAAACCTAAATTGAAAGTCATATCAATTAAAACTAATTGGGCTTTAATTGGCAGATCATCAAAATCTTTAATCATTTTTCTAACTTCGTTGTAGGCTTGGTCTATATCATTTTTAAGTAGATACTCGCCTTCCTCTAACGATATGCCTTTAGTATCTAAATTTCTGCCATAAGCAATCGTAGAAAATCCTGCTGGACAATCATAAACAAGCTGAGAATAGCCCTCATGTTCTTTAATGTGTTCGGTAAGTTCTTTTAATAGTTCTTCGTTCATACTGTATAAATCCTTAGTTCATTTTGTTTGCCTTTAACTTTTATCGGCTTTAATGATTGTAACTTAAAATCGCATTTTTGTTGTGTATTGTGACCAATCAAAATATCTACTCCTACTTCCTTAGTTGCACTTTCTAATCTAGCTGCTGTATTCACAGGATCACCAATAGCACTATAATCAAATCTATCATTGCTACCCATGTTGCCAATTATGGCTTCTCCTGAATTAATCCCTACACCTATTTCAACACCCAACTTAGCTGCTTTAACTTTTTGTTGTATTTCTATAGCACACTTAATAGCTTTTGTTTCGTGATCTTTTAAATCTAAAGGTGCATTAAATATCGCCATCATTGCATCACCAATATACTTATCTACCATACCATCATAAGATTTCACACAATCAGCTTGAATGGTTAAGACCTGATTCATAATCTTGGTGACTTCTTTAGGTGGTAACACTTCTGATAAAGCAGTAAATCCTCTTACATCAGTAAACAAATAAGTACAGTATCTTTTCTCTCCACCTAGTTTTAACAGTTCAGGATTATCTTGTAATTGTTTAACTTGTCGTGGATCGAGATAATGTTCAAACTGTTTCTTAATCTGTTGGCGTAATTTGTATTGTTTTCTAAAGTTTAGGTAGTAAGCGACACTAGCAGTAACGAATTGTGCTATTAAGGTGTAGCTAAAATCAATTAAAATGCCCCTATTTATCATGTAAAGCCCAAATAAGCCTGTAGAGAAAAATATGCCACCACCCAATACGATAGACCAAAAAATACCGAGATATGAGCTTACAAGCCAAATAAGAAAGCCTGTAATTACCATAATTGCTAATTCTGCCATCAAATGCCAATAAGGTATGCTTGGCGTATCAATAAGGATAGATTCAGCTAGGGCAGCTTGGATTTTGTGTGGCTCTAATAATTCACCACTACTTGTAGATAATTGTGGCATTACACCTTTAGCTGTTACACCAACAAATACAAACTTGCCTTGTATCTTTTCTAAACCAACACCATTTTCCATTTCGGCAAGTGATATTTCAGGTGTATCTACCCATGCAATCCATTTACGCCCATATTGATCTACTTTAGTTTCAGGTAGCCCTCTAACCTTAATTTCTTCAATACCTGCTGCATTGGTTTTAATAATAAAAGTATCAGCACCAGCTAACAGCTTTAAGACCTGTGTGCCAAAACTAGGTGTCCAGCCATCAGGTGTTTTGAATAGTAAGGGTAATCGTCTAACTAGACCATCGACATCAACAGGGGCAGACACCATACCTTCATAAGCCACATTAGCAATTTTAGGAATGTTGGGATAATAACCAGCAATAGGAATACCCTGTGCTTCCTCACCCAATATGACTACGCCTGTTGGTTGGGGATAGATGCCATTGTCAGTAGAGAAGGTGGCGACAACTGCTGCTTGTGAAATAGAATTGGAAAAAATGTCATCACCACCAAACCGATCTATGTCTATAAAAGATACTACCCAGCCTACACCAATAGCCCCATTTTGTAAAAGCGTGTTATTTATTTCAGCCAATCTTTGACGAGGAAAAGGATAACCACCCTCTGCCCTAACATCAGTATCAGTTATATTTAGAATACTAAAATATTCAGATGGTTTATGTTTCTCTACTAAAGCATCAAAGGTTTTTAACTTTAGAATCTCTAAAGGTGTAACCTGAAAAGCTAAAGGTAAGCTAAGAATGAAAATAACTAATAAACCTAATCTAATCATGGTGTTTGTATTATTGTAATACTAGATGAAGTTCCACCATTAATTTTTACTGTATTTGATACCCCATCTTGTATAAAGATTAGGGTGTAAGAACCATCGCTATTAACTACAACCTGTGCATTTTGATTAACTGATCTAATTAATTTAATTTTATCTCCTTGCAGAATGGTTGTGATTTGGGTTTCTCCATCTTGTCCTATTCTTGTACCAACTATGTTAGTGCCATCGACAGCGACCAACTGATCTTCTTCTTCCTGTTCATCTAAATCATCTAAAACATCTAATAAATCTTCTAAGAAATTTACATCAAGGTAATCAACATCTAATTCAGTAAAATCTAAATCTTCTTCGGTATCTAAAAAATCTTCATTCAATAAATCCACATCAAGATCGTTAAAATCTAAATAATCGGCTTTTTGACTTGCTTGTGTTTGTTCATTGTTGATTTCTTCTTGGGGTGGCGAGACAATCAACATATTGTCAATCATATCTAGTGTTATATCTAAGGTTACAGGCTTAGAAGGATTAGCTTCATATACGCTAGTAGTAGTGGCTTGGTATGGTTTATTTAAGGTGACTTGTCCTGTAGCAGTAGAAACTATAATCTCGCCAGAAGCATCGCCATATTCGTCAGGCAACAGGATTATTAGACTTCTGCCTGTTTCATCTACTGTGCAAGTAAAATCTGTTCCTAGCACAGCTATATTGGCTGTAGGGGTGGATAGTTCGACATTCTTTTTATTAAATGCCCCACTTGTAAATCTGATAGTACCACTAGCAAATTGTAGTGCCATCTTAGATTTATCAGGGTTAGGATCATAAATGTATTCATCTATGATTAGCTTAGAATGTTCTGTTAGTTTAACTGTAGAATTATCAAGAAAGGTTATACCAATACGACCAGCTCTTGTGCGAACATCATCGTAAGAATTAATGTTGAAATCTAAAGTGGCTGCATAAGGTTCATCTCTGAGTATTTGACCATAGCCCTTAAGCTCTGTTATATCTCCTATCGTATCAGCATGAAGTGGCTGTAGAGCCATCATCATTTTGAACAATACACCAACTACTATTCGATCCATTTCCTGTAATTTTTAACCAATCTCTAGCTAGAGTTGATGCTTGTGTAATATCAAATGTATTAGAGCTTCCTGTTATATCCATATATAAATAACCTGAATCACTAGCAGTTGTGCCTGAATAACCACTACCTGCAAAAGTAATAGTGTTGCTATCACCAAATAAATCTATGTAATTAGTGGCATTTTCATAATCAATATCAAATTCAAACTCATTACTATCACCATCAATAATCCAATCTAAATCTAGGTAATCTGCATTTGAGTTTTCAGCTATCTCAATATCAAAGGTATTACTACCACCTGTTACTTGAACATTGTAATTAGCATAATCGGCTGAATAAGCCCCACCTGAGTTCATTAGAATATCCATTTGGTTAGAATCACCATCAAAATCAAAAAGTGCTTCTACATAATCTGAGTTAAAACCATCTGATCTAAAAATATTGCTAGAACCTATTTGATTAATGGTTAAGGTCATATCTGTACCATCTAAACTGAAGGCTGTCATAGAACCTGCAACAGAAGATGTACCACCAATTAGATTAGTGCTACCAAGCTGTTCTAGTTTAATGGTGGCATTAGCACCACTCTGATCTATAAATATTTCGTTATCTGCTAATAAAAAGCTAGATAAAAACAGTAATAATATTCTCATAATTCTTATTCTCTATATGACCAAAAGCCTTTTTCTATGCCTTGTTCAATGATATTAACGATACCAATTTCAATGGCTGATTGCAATGCTATTGACTTAGATTCATTCATTGCATTGCCTGTTTCAAACTCAACTAGCTTAGTTCCATCAGCAATATACCTAAATAGATCGTTAGACAGACCTACTGATAGTATGGTTTTGGTTGTTAAGTTCTCTAATAGTATCTCTCCTGTAGAAACTGATACCACTCTAATAGAAACTACTACTGTGTCCTCTCTGTACTGTTTTGAGTTGCCTATACCCAAATACCTTGCCCCCACACCACCTGTCAATAGATTTGTGTTGTAGTCCACTACACCACCTTCAAATAGCAATCCAGCGAATAACAAGGGTAATTGTTCAGTATCATCATCAAACTTTTCTCTGGTTGATCTAATGATTTGTCGTTCTCTTGTTAGGTGATCTATCCCCACTCTTTCCACAATTCTAAAGAACCCTGATTGTTTTAAAGCTCTGATTAAGTAAGTTTCAGGGGCTTGGGTTAAAGCAGTAGAAAAATTAGCGTAGTTATCTACAGATTTTCTTTGTCCTGTTAAATCTTGAAATTTATATACAGCTACTACAGGTCTGACATTTGGTGTTTTTATGTTTTTAATTTCATCGGTAATAGGCTCATTAACAAAAGCACTTTTAGAAAAACATTGGGCTTTACCAATAATAGTAACTAAATCTTTGTAATCGTAATCTGGGTTATCTATACAAGGGGCAATGTTTCTAACATGACTTGCACAACTAACCAGCGAACCCAAAATCGCCAATAGGAATAGTAATTTCAGTTGTTGTGCCATCTGCTTCATTGTATATCGTTAGTGTTATATAAGTACCATCGGAAGTCCATGTAATTATATTATCAAATAAAGTAAAAGAGCCTTCTGATGCTGGATTTTCACCGAATAATTGTTCAACTAATTGTCTTGATAGCTGGGCATATATCCTAGATTCAAAATTACGAATAAATCTGGCTAATGTAGTATTTTCTGCATCTCGTTCTAATTCATCTTTCAGAGCTTGTATTTCGGCTTCTAAGGCTTCTTTTCTAGTGTACTCTTGGTTCTCTATGGTTAAATAGTGTGCTGATGTACCAACACCACTAAAAGAAGGGTTTTTAAATTGAAACTTAATTTCATCAGCCATTAAAGGAATAGCTAATAAAGGCAACAACATAAAAGCACAGCCCTTTTTATTTTTGTAATAATTAAAAGTTTTACTAATCTTTTCTTTGATCATCTCTATCTGCCTTTGCTATCTTATTAGTATCTATCAGTTGTGGTAGTCCTAATATAGTTTTAATAAGAGTATCTTGTCTAATAATCTCATTATCAAGACTTCTTATTCTATCTATTAATGCTACTAATATACCATGTTGAGCATTTAGTTTGGTACTAAGACGATCTTCCATAGCATCTAATGAAGTATTTACCTTATCATCAACAGTATCTAGTTTAGTTTCCATACCATTGATGATCTTCATAATCAGTTTATATATGAAAATACCAAGACCTATAGCTGCTGCTATCGGAAATCCTAGTTGTTGAATAATGGTGACTACATCTTCCATAGGTTAATTATATAGAAGGTGGGCTGGTAAATGAATAAATTGAAAGGGGTAAAATATAGGAGATACCAGCCCTAGATCGATACAAGAAGTATAGCAACTAAAGTAGTAGCTAGAAAGCCTGTAGTCGCATAAATAGACATATCTACCTTATTATGCAATGTTCTTAAGTCCTCTTTTAGTTCTTCTAGGGTACTAAAGATAGTTTTTGATTGCTCATTACAACTAGCAAGATGCTCTTTTAAAGATTCAGAAACATCTTGCACAGTCTGTCTAGCCATCTTAATTTACTTTATTTTCTTGATTTTCTTCTTCAGCTAAAACGCCATTTATTTCTAGTTGGGTGGCTTTCTGCTGATAGTAATTGACCAATTTTTCAAGTTGTCTTATTTGTGTTTGTAAACTTTCGACACTTGGTTGGTCTTTTTTATTTTTTTCGTCTGCCATTAGTAACCCCTTTTCTTAATGAAAGATAATCTACAAAGTCATATACCTTTTTATTCCAATCTGCTTTTGGTTCTGGGTATAAGCGAATAATAACATTAGCTGTTCCTACGAAAGCTAATAAGTAAAGTAATAAATCTAAAATCCACATAGGGTTATACTACACTAATATTTAAAAACTAGCACTAACGCTTGTAGGTGATTTTTGTTCTGCAATATTAGCATCTAAAGCTGACTTCATATTAGCCACTTCCGTAGAGCCTAATGCAGCTTCTACCCATGCTTGAGTTTTGGTTGCATCTACACTTCCATAAGCTGTAAAACTAGAAAGATCAGAAGTGTCTAAACCACAAGAGCCATAAGTTTCGGCTGTGTAATTATTACCATCTGCATCTTTAGTTGAATCAGTTGCTAATAATCGCCAATGCACAGTATGAATAACTTTAGACTTGCTATTATGACTTGGATAATAGTCGTGTTGTTTTGTATTCCATGTATAAGAAATTGCCATAATTAAAAATTATACCTTATTGAGTAATAAATTTTCTAATTTTTCAAATCTTTCTAGTAACTCTTTTGTGCCTTTAAGATCGTGTAAGCCTTTAGGTGGGTGCGAATCTTTTTTAAGTTCTTCTATCTCTATTTTGATTTTTTCTATTTCTGCTTCTATATTCATTTGCTTGGCTCTAATATAATTTTACCTTCATCATTGGTTAGGTCTGATTCATGTATTTCTTTGTCTTGTCTTTCACCTATCACTAGCCAAGAAACTTCAGCCATAGATTCAGGATTGTTGCTTTCTATATATAGAATATTATTTTTCACGCTGCCTTTGACATTATCCCAATTAGATTCATTAGTTGTAAATACTCTAAAATCTCTGTTTAAAGCTACTATAGTGCCTTCTGTCATACCAAAATATTCATCTAGGTTGAGTTCTGCTTCCCCTTTGATAAGTCTTAATTTACCACTATAAGTATTATCGGCTTGTGGGCTTTCAACAAATGAATGAACTAGAGAATGGGTTTTTGGTTTTAGTGGGTGATCTATTTTAAATGATCCTGTTATTTTAGAGATTGTGGTACAAGTCATAGTGCCAAGAACTGTTGCATCTCCTGAAACTGTTAATTTTTGTCCTGAAGCAGGTGAGGAAGTGCCGATTCCTATATTACCTGAAGAATCTATCCTCATAGCTTCTGAACTGCCTATTGTAAACCTATGAGCTGATGCTGCACTTAGTCTAAGTATGTTATCGCTGTGTGAATAAATAATAGCCCCTGCCCCTGTAGAACCAGCATCACCAAACCTAAGTTGTGTTTGTGTTGCTGAAAAGAATTGAATCCCTGTATCTGTTGAATGTTCTAAAGTTAAAGAGGTATTGCTGTTAGATGCACTTCTGCCTGAAAGTGCAGATTCTTGAACATGTAAAACATTATCAGGTGAGGTTGTTCCGATTCCTACATTTTGTGAAGTGTTTATATATATGGTGTCTTGTGTAGCATTTGCCCCTAATGATAATGCTTTGCCAGATTCACCTCTAACAATAGCTTTGCCTGTATCCCAAGTTAGCTTTCCATAATCATGAGCATTACCCCAACGTATAGTACCATCACTTCCAACCCCAACCTTTCCTTTTACATCTAATGGGTAAGAAGGTGAGCTGTCTCCGATTCCTACATTTCCTGAAGAATCTATCCTCATTCTTTCTTGTCTGGAATTTGATCCTGTACAGAATGAAACACCATCATACCCATTTATTGACAGACCATCTGAAAAGTTCCCAGAACCATCGTGTGCATAGGATAATATCGAAATATTATATTTGTTAGAATCAGAAAACCCACTCCTAAAAAATATACCTTCCTCTCCTAATCCACTACTTGTTGCTACATTTAAAAGCAAAGAACCTTCAACATGGAGTTTTTCAGTTGGTGAGGTTGTTCCTATTCCGACCTGACCTGAAGAATTAATCCTCATTCTTTCAGAACCAGCAGTTGAAAAACCAATAGCGTCCGCAGCAGGGTGAAAAAACCCTGTATCAGTATTACCTTCAAATATATAACTAGGGGCTGATGCATTACCACCCACACCATTTATAGTTCCATTAACATCTATACCACTACTTGTTGTTTGTAATCTTGCAGTATTATCGTGATAAAGATATACAGAGCCATCAGCTATAGCTCTAACCATAAATTCGCCTGTATATTTGTTTATTCTTACTTCGTTACTACTTCTTATAAAGATTCTTCCTGCATCAGCTTCATCTATAAATAGATCACTTCCGTTATGGTAGATGCTGGCATCATGGTCTGTACCTAGTCTTATTTTTGCACTATCACCAAAATCTAAACCATGTGAAAGTTCAAAATTATCATCACTTGCGTTCCATGTGAAAGTAGCATCTGTAGAAGAATTGACAGCATCTTGAATAGTTATTCCTGCACCATCAGCATTAGATGAAGTATCTCCAGAACCATAATTCAAAGTGATATTTTTATCTTTAACATCTAAGTTTGTAGTGTCTATGCTTGTGGTTGTACCACTTACTGTTAAATCACCTGATATTGTTGCATTACCTGTTACTGATAGACCTGAACTAGTAAACCTTGCTCTTTCTCCATTATCTATATCAATACCAAGATAAGAATTAGCATCAGATTCAGCTAGATCAACTTCTAAGACCATGTTGCCATCGTCACCTTTGATTCTTACATATTCACTTGTATCTGCATCTTCTAATCTAATGTGTGGTGTAGTGTTATAAATATGTAGGGCAGAAGTAGGATTACTAGCTGTACCGATCCCTAAACGACCTTGTGCATTGGTGTTATCAATAAATAAACCCCATTGTGTAGTGCCTACACCATTTACCCATTTGAATTGGGATATTTTTGTATTATGAATAAAAGTTCCACCTGTGCCACTACCACTTGCAGAAATTAAAGCTGATAAATCTTGACCATCTAAAGTGATCTTGCCAGCATCTATCGTATTTTCTACTGTTAGATTTCCTGAAACAGTTAGGGTTGTACCATTAAAAGATAATTTGTCTTTAAGGGAGAATTGACCATCATCATCTAAATAAAATCCTGTATTAGAGTTATTGAAAGTTCCTGTGCCTTCATATAATTTATCTGCTGCAATAGTAATACCACCAATAGTTCCTGTGTTTAAAGTTACAGCTTCAGCACCTACTGTTATTTGCACTCCAGCCGTTTCAGCACTATGTATTCCAGCTACCGACACATGATAAGCCTTTACATCATAAGTAATGCCTGTGTCTGCTTTAAAGTGAAAAGTATTGTTTGGATAACCAACACTTACACCATCATAAACAGAATCGGTTGATTTTTTATACATGACTATAGTGTTGGCAATTTTTTCATCAACAGCATTTGTCCAAGTAGCTTTGACAAAAACAGAAGCCGATTTAATTACTGATCCTGATTTAACTATTTCACTTAAACTTAAGCTGGTAGGTGGAGAAACAGAAGTATCGCCTGAAGTTGGTGCTGTTGGTAATGTTGGATCAGTTACATAGGTAAAGGTATTAAATACAGCAGAATTATATTCTTTTAGGTCTAACCTTACAGCTAGATATTTGTCATTCATAAATTCAAATGACATTGCTGTAATTTCAAAATCTTTACCATCGTAGCCCAATCTTTCATTAGTAAAATTAACTACATCGCCAACTTGATAAGATAAAAATTCTATTGGCACTACTACAGATAAGGTTTGATCTTGTCTAGTATAATTTAAAGCCATTCTAGCTAATCGTTGAGCTGTATAGGTTGTGTGTGTGTAAGGAAAAGTTAAATTCATATACTTTTCATAGCTGGCTGATGCTTCTCCTGATGGTGTATCTTCAGTTAAAAAGGTGCTGTCCTTATAGGGTGTAATTTCTCCACCAATATAATTGTCACTTGGTCTAACATAAGTGGCTTTGACACCATTAGCTGAACCCATGCCAGATGATTTGGTTGTTATTTGCACAGGGGCTAAAACTTTATCATCTGTAATGCTTCCTGCTGCTGTTCTACCCTTACCAACAAATAAAGAAAAATTACCATTGTTGTAAGTTAATTGACCACCACAAGATGTAAGCATGTGTTCTAACACTCTTTGTGGTTCTTCATTAGAACCAAACTCACCATTTAAAGCAAAACGATCTTCAGTAGAAGAACCTTCAGTAGTTATGTCATCATCGCAATCATTGGCTGCTTGTTTAAAACCAGCACCACTAGCTTCATCATTAATTTCAGTATCAGTAGCACCAAAACCATAGGTGTTATCTTTTAAATAATCACGAATAATTAAAGCTGGGTTACTAGAGAAAGTTCTGTTAGTTTCATGAACTCTAGGATCAACAACTTTCTTACCTTCTATCTCAAAACTAAATTCAGGGTAACGAGTAAATTTTTCAACATCAAAAACACAAGCAATATAAATATAAGCTATGCCTTGTAACTTATGATCTGTTGTCCATGCAGCACCTATATTATTTACAGCATAACCATTAGCAGTTGTTTGATCTCCTTTTTCATAAGTTACTTTAATTAAACTACCACTTGTATAAGCATTATCATTATCAGTATTAACAAAAGCTGATTTAGTGGTTCGATAAACAGTTTCGCCATTTTCAGTAGCAGAAACAAAGTCAGATGCTAGGTCTAATTCAATTAAACCTTGACCTGCATCTATATATATTTTTTTTAGATCATTAATTTCATGTCCAGCTAAAGCTATAACATTGTGTAATAAATAATTATTTGCCCCTGATGTGCCACGAAATACTACTGTACCACCAACTCTAGTTTTGCCATAAACAACATTACGAGCAGCAATCGCATTTAAACCTGCTGATTTAATGGCTAGATTTTGTTTGGTAGTATCTTCAGAACCTTTAGCACTAAGATAGCTAAGACCTAATAAAGCAATATTCCCTGCAACTTTTTGTCTCCAAAAGGCTCTACCCCAAACAGAACCTGCTGGAAGTGTGCCTGTTATCCATTGTAATCCTGTACTTACAAGAGCTATAGCTATAGCTGCTTTTATTATTTTACCTAACATGATTAATACTCAGGTGTTGTTGTACCCCCATCATCACCTATTCCAACACTACCACCCCATGATGCTAACGATCCCCAATTAACAGTTTGTTCTCTTATTTTGCTAACAAATTCCAATCCTTTATCACCTGAATAAAGAAAATTTTGAGTTTCAGCAGTATAGAAAAGGTTTTTTGGTCTAGTTAGGTCTATAAGTTTATTTTCTGCTGAAATAACAACACTAAAGCTATCGCCATCATTTACTGTAAGTGTGTCCATTCTACCTTTGAATAGAATTACATTACCAATTTCATCATCGGTATCAGGGTGAAAGAAAAACATTTTAATCGTCATAGGTCTGTTTTGATAATCTTCGGTTGTCGCATAAGTAACTATGTTTTCGCTTAAACCTGAAATACCAATAGTCATATTAGTTGAAGATAGTTCTTTATCTTCATCAACATTTTCTATATTTAACAGTTCACCTGCCCCTGTATAAGTTAAGCCATCGCTGCCTGTGAAATCTCCTATGCCTGACCACAAATTAAGCGTTCCTGAATCAAATTCTAAGCTCACACCAAAAGCGATCTTTTGTTCGTCATTGGCTAATCTACTAGCTACTGCTGCTGGTATATCTTCTCTACTAGCCATTTATAACCTCAACTGCTGTAAATGAAAGACCATAAATAGATGCTTGATTAACAGACCATGAGACTTGATTAGAAGCTAACCTAAACTGACCTTTAGGGCTTGCAAATTTTACATAATGCCCTGCTGTTATGTCTGCCCTTAGTTTTGGTTCTATTCTGACACCATAATCTGTGCTTGATGCTGTAGCATCTTCTACAACCATGACATATTGCACAGGATCACCTGTAGTTGCTGCTGCATCTAAAATGGCTAAATAATCGCCTTTTTTGATTGTTCCTGCCCCTGAACCTACTCTAGTTAAAGATAGTCCTGTTGCACCTTTTATATTTTGTCTAACTTTACAATTTGCAGTTGAAGATTCATCAACTAAAGCTCTATCGACTACTACTGCTGTAGCACTTGTTTTGGTTGTTACTTTAAATGTGCCATTGTTATCATCATTGGTTGCCCCTGATACCACAATGAAGTCACCTGCGAAAGTATTGGTGAATATGCTAGTACCAGCAGTTATGGTTGAGGTAGAAGCAGTAAAAGTTAAAGTTTCAGAAGTATCGTTTACTCTGTTTTCTGTGGCTAAATGATCGTCATTGTATGTGCCTGAATTAGTTGTATGTGATGGATCACCAAGCAAGAAAGTGTTTTTAACACCTTGTAGCCTAGTTAAAAATGTTGTCCACTCTAAAGCATCTGCTCTTTGCATTGGTGGTAGTGTTACTTGTGCTGTCCAATAACAGCCATCGTATTCTTGTATTCTTTGTCTGTTAGTAAATACAGATCGTGAAGCTGCAATATTTCTATTTAGCGTAAATGAAACTGTAGCGTAGTTTGGGCTTGTTGGTACTGTAATTATCATTTCATGCCCCTTCTAAAAACACCACCACGATTCATAGCTTCTAAAACAGCACCTTTTGATGATTCTGCTATATCAGGCAATAGTTGTAAAACTTCATTCCTAACTGTGTCTTGTACTCCTGTAGCAAAACTAACTGTTTGATTGATTACTACACCACCTTGACCTTTTGTGTGATCTAATACTGTTTCATTAGGGTGTAGTATTGCTGGGAAACCACCCTTGCCATCTATACCACCTGCTCTTGCACCCATACCTGTATAGCCACCACCTGAAAATCCTGTAAAACCACCATGAGGAAGGGGTGGTGGTTCTGGTGTTGGTGTATCATCTGTAGCCATAAAACCAAAGATATTAGCCATCTGCATACGAATTTGCAGTCTGACTATATCTCTTAATAACATTCTCATAAAATCTTGCCACTCTAGTTTCCCTGTTTCAACAAAATCAGTTAAAGCATCGGCAGCTTGATCAAAAGTTCTAGCCCATATTGTTTTCCATTGCATTTGTCTTTGTTCAAGCGTTTCAAAAGTTGCAGCGAGTTTTGCCATAGGATCAAGATTATCTGTTATTCCACCCTCAACAACTTTGAAAGCATCACTAAGGTTAAACAATTCATCAACTATTTTTTTTGTTTCAGGATCAAGCTCACCAAAAGCACCTTCAAGGAATTTTTCAAGGCTTGTTATCATATCGTCTAAAGATTTAGTTGTATCTACATTTGTTTTATTAAACTCTGCCATTGCTGCTTCAACATCAACAAATTGTGTTCCAAGAGCTTCGTATTGAGCTAAAGCCAAACCTGCTTTAAGCACATTTTTGTCTGCTGCATGAGCAACCATCATAAACATTTGTCCTGCTCTTTGAAGATGTATTCCTAAATTCGATGCTTCAAGACTTAATCTTTTAAAACCACTTACTGTTGCACCTATACCCTTTAAAAAGTCATTCATGGTTTTTAAAGCAGATAAAAAACCACCTATCACACTATCCCTAATAGTTTCAGCGTAACCCTTAACACCTTCTTCACCATCAGACATTTTTTGATTACTAAGAACAAACATTGCTGTCAATCTTTGGAAAATAGGCAAGAAGGCAACTGCAATTTCAGCTTTTAAAATTTGAAATTGTCTGGTTAAAACATACAAAGTATCATTAAACAATTCAGACTTTTTGATGCTGTCACGATCTAGTATCAAGCCATAGTCTTTTGCTTTTTCAATAAAATCATCTATTCCTAAACCCATACCATCAATAGCACCTAAAATTTTAATTCCAGCACGACCAAATAGATTGGCTGCTACTGTGGCTTTGGCAGATTGTGAAGTTAAACCTTTCATTGCTTGTGTAACCTCTCGGAATAAGGTGTCCATATCTTTAGTGTTGCCACTAACATCAGTAATAGAAACTCCTAAATCTCTAAATATATCGGCTTGGGTTTTTAGACCTCTTTGTGCATCACCAACAGATCGTGTAAATTTTTCTAATGAAGTGTTTGCTGCATCAACTGTACTTCCTGCTAACACAGAAGCAATTTGAAATCCTTGAATGGTATCAGTAGCCATTCCTGTCCGAGTGGACACTTTGCCGATAGCATCAGCAAAATCAAATGACTTTTTAGCTAATACTGCTAATGTTGTAGCCACAGCAGCTATAGCTACAGTAGCACCCAGAGCTACTTTTGCCACACTACCAACTGCACCAGCAGCACCTTTAGCAGCACCACCCACTTTTTTAAATGTGCCACTTGCCTGATCTTTTGCTTTTATTAGTATTTTATATGCTTGACTTGCCATTCTGTTTTGCTCGTTCTTGTTTTATTTTAAAGTAAGCTGTCCATAATTGGTATTCTTCCATAGACATTTGTTGTATCTCGTCTAAAGACTTACCAAGAATCTCTGCTAATTGTAGTTGATTATAAAGGTGATTATCTAGGTCTAATTTTTTTTTACTTCTTCAGGTGCTTCTTCTGCCATAATTTCATTCGAGACACGAATGAGAACATTACGATCTACTTTAGTAAGGAGTGCTTGTTTATCTTCTAAAGAAAAGATTTTTTCTCCGTTTTCATCTAGTGCTTTATAGATCAGCACATAGGCTAACATGGTCATTTCATTATCTTTAGCCATAGCCCATAGTTTTTGAGTTTCTTGGAGAGTTAGGGGTTTGGAATAAATCTCTAAGGGTTTATCTTCCTCGCCCCACTCAGGTACGATGATCTTTTTGATATCTAGGGTATCAAAATGAGCTTTTGCTCTATCTATAACTTTCAATTATTAAACAGTTCCTATTGTTAAAGCACCTGTACCTTGTACAGAGAATGATCTTTCCACCAATCCATCGTGAGCCTGACTTTGTGATATGCCTGTAACTATGCCTGTACCTGATAATTGATAAGCACCTGAACCTGATCCCTCAGGTTGAAATAAAAATGCTAATGAACTACCTATAGACATAGCAGTTTGAGCTGTATCTGTATCATCAAATCTTGCATCTACTGAAGCTGTGAAACTTGTTAATGATGATTTATAAGTTTTTGCACTATCACCCATTGAAGTATCTTCAATAGTATCTGCTGTTTGCTCTACGGAGAATGATGTAATTTCTGCGATGGCGTTGCCACCTGCTTTAACGACACCTGCTGATCCTGAAAATGTTGCCATAATATTATTCTAAAGTTCCTTCTGTATGATGATAAGGTATTTCAAATGTCATTACAACAATTCCAAGTGGATTATCACCTTCTCCATTGAAACTTATATCTGTACTGACTAAAAAGCTATCTTTAGCTAGATTGTTTATTAATCTATCGCCATACATAGCCACCTCTACTTCTTTTGTAATAGTGTCTATAGTATCGTCATAATTGCTGTTAGCCTTCACATAACCTTCTACAACAAGCGATAATCTTTTTTCTATAGTACGAGGCGGAGACATATCTAATGGCTCTGAGCTTTCTTCTCTGGTGTAGATCAACAAACAGGGTAGTTTGGTGTTCTCTATTGGATAAACTCTTGATTGAAAGACATTAGAGCCTGTTGTAGTTAGACCTGTAAGCGTGGTTGCAACTCGTTCTCTAATTTGTTGTCTTAAATGTGCCATAACTTATTGTAGCTTATTTGCCTTGCCCTCGATATTTCTTCCAGCTTCTTTTTTTGTTTTTATTCATAGTTGAAGTGCCAACATTGTTTCTGCCTTGCCATGTTTTCTTACCCCTACGACCACATACAGGCACATAAGCTGATTTGAATTGTGCTTTTGATTTCTTTGGCACTTATTCTTTAGGTGTGTGTGAAGCACCGAAATAAAAACTTATAACTGCTGATGCAAGTCCACCAAGATAACCTAACACTAGATTAATTAATGCTTCTGAGTTTTGTTCAGGTGGTTGTAGAGTAACTAAAAAGATATAACCCATAAAGCCACCAATAGTTATAAAGCCAAGAAATTTAGATGTCCAATCTCCACTAAATCTTGATCTAGCGTCTTGCACATCTTCTGTTTCGAGTTTAAATATATCTACATCTAACTCTTTCATTTGCACTTCAAACTCTTGCTCTGCTTTCTTGAGCTTCATCATCTGTTCTGGTGTTGCTTCTGCAACAGCCTTTTCTATTGATTTAGGATTGTTAGGGCAACCCAAAACATCGCATATAACATTACTAGCCATACCACCTAAAGGTCCACCTAATGCTGTTCCGAGTGTTGGTGCTACTGCACCGACAATATTTTTTAATAAATTTTTCATACTTAATGTAATTCCTGTTCTAATTCTAAACCAATTTCTTGATCTATGCTTTCTAACATATATCTTGGTATGTTTATTTTTAAATCAATTTCCTGTTCCCCTGCCAAAATACGATCCAGATAAAACACAAACAGTTTTTCGTATCTTTTGCGAGTGAAGTTTTTTTGTCCTAGATTGTTTCTAATATCGCAATCGTGTAACCATGCTTCATCTAATTGTGCTTCAGTATATAAAAGCATTAGTCTTGAAGAATTAGTGTGGTAATCCCTGTTCCGTCTGGTTGTACATTGATAATATTATAAGTAACAGAATCGATAGTTATGGTATCGGCTGTATCTACATTTGTTACATCAGAAGATCGGCAAGTCACTATAGGTTGTGTACCATCAATATCAACTGATTCTCCTGCTATCGCAAAATAGTCCTTGTTGATTATTACTTTTATGGTTGAACTACTGCCATTAATTGAAATAGATGCACTTACCCCATGTGCATCGGTATCAAAATAATTTAATAGGTCTTGTGCCGATTCTAATGCCATTATCTAGTCTTTAAATCTTTCTCTGCTTTATCAGCTTTAGCTGGTGCTTTACCATTTGATTTTTCTACACCTGCTGCTTCTAAACCAGCGTAATCATCTTCATCGCAATTAAATGTGTCACCTGCTTTGTGCCAAGTGCCATTATAAAAAACATCTCTAGTTGCTACTACTTCCATAATTTCCTCATAAAGTTTATTGAACGATCTTCATTCATAAAACCATTATACATAAAAAAAAAGGGCTACCTAAGTAGCCCTTAAATTAAGTAAAACTTAATTATGAAGCGATTATATCTTTAATCACTGAGAATCCTTCACCATGACGGATTCCAACATCACAATCTTGGAAGAAAGCTAGTCTTGTGCCACCTGAAGTAGATAGTGAAGCCTGATCCACTACTACATCAACACCTGACCAGAATCCAAGCATTACATTGCTGAAGTCACCAAATATCATTGCTGATAGGTTAGAACCACTACCTTTAGTTAGGTTAGATGGTACTAATGTTGTTGATTCAACTTTGTAACCTAAGATGTCATTTTCGTTCAGAATGAAGTTGCCTTCAACGCCTGAACCTTGCTTAGCTGTAGTTCTTAAAGCTGCTGCAACCTTTGGATTAGTTAAGAAAGCTGGATTTCCACCCATTGCTTTAGCAACTTCAACGCCTTTAACCATATCTACAGTTTTAGCGTAAGTTGGTACTGCACCATTAGTTCCCATAGCTACTACAGTTGCATCTGAGTTCTGAATAACACCTGAAGGCTCATTAGAACCACCACCATTGATAGCTACACCATCAATCTTTCTTGCGAATTGATTAATAATGTCGTCTCTTAAGACAGCTTCAACTGATGGATCAGATTGCATCATTAGTTTTCTAGTTACATCTACATAAGCAGCCAATGTCTTTGGAGACATAGTTACTTGTGCAAATGTAGCTGCACCTTCACTAGGGGCATTACCTTCTGCAACAAAAGCTGCATTAGTAATTGAAGCACTTAGTTTTGGTATTGCAACATCACCTTTTAAGCCAGACATTAATCTTGCACCAAGACCACCTACTGTTAGTTTGTCATATAATGCACCGATAAATTCATTGGCTAAATGGTCTGTATCAACTAAGAATCCACCTTGTGAGTTAGTACCTGCTGTTTGATCCCTTTTACCAAATGCTATGTTAGTTGGCATATAGAAACCTCTAGCAGATTTACCTGTTTGAGCAGCGATTTCATCTGAAACCTCTTTCTCAAGACCTGATAATCTTCCACTTGCTGATTCTCTTACAGCTTTAAGCAATGAGTATTCTCTTTGCTCTTTTTCATTCATATCCACATTAGATGCTAAGTCTAGTGGCTTATCGTTTGCGATATTTTCAAGAAGTTCACCTCTGAATTGTGCAAGAGTTAAACCTTTGCCGATAGCTTCATGTGCCATATCTCTCTTGTTGTGTTGAACACCAAGATCAAGAATAGCTTTAGCTTCTGCTGCCTGTTCTTTTCTTACTTCTTCAGGATTTACTTCTGGAGTTTTCATTTCGTTTTCCATTTTTATATCCTTTTTATTATTAGGGTTAATCTTAATTTTTGGTGTTTCTTTACTACGAGCAAAGCCAACTGATTTTGACATATCGGCTGGTACGCTTACAGCAGAAACTTCAAGGGGAGACCAAGAATTTACTCTATAGATGGGTACGCCATCTTTCTCGTTATCTTCCCTCTGCATAGAATTGACTTGATAGCCAACACTTATGTTCTGTCTGATTCCATCTATAACATCTCTATAGATTTCATCAGCTTGTTTATTTTTGCTAAATCTTACTTTAGCTATTGTTCTTTTATTTTTATGATCTACGCCAAATGCTTCTACCACACCTATCTGTTTAGTAGGATCATGGTCTAAAAGAAGTGGCGATCTGCCTGAAGTCATAAAATCCATATCTATTTCATTCTCTTTATGACCTAAAACCTCATATCCGAATCCTCTCATTACAGGTAATTCACTAGATACACCTATTTCAATAGTTCTTTTATCTTCATCAATCTTATTACGATCAAATTCAAAAGCCCTTTGTAGGTTTTCTTCAGCGTAAAACCTTGCGATTTCAGCATCTTCTTCGGCTAAACATTCTTCTTCTTTAGCACATTCTTCTTCATTGTCGCACCCTGCTTCATGTTCACAATCTATTTCAGGGGCATCTTGAGCTTCTTCTACTGATTCTTCAGCTTCTTCTGCTGATTCTTCAGCTTCTTCTGCTGAT
>CEUX01099111.1_pt1 | contig 27866 bp, 24 predicted proteins | sample 531361 | NCBI WGS metagenome assembly CEUX01 (sample SAMEA2622736, study PRJEB7988) | marine metagenome | isolation source: saline water (ENVO:00002010), including
TTGGTTCCAGCGGTGTAGCATTCGACTTGGAAACATTCTAAGTCATCTTGATTGGGTGGGGGTCGTGTTGATCCCCACCCTATTTCATAGCCATTTAGTCAAAAGAGGGAGGACAACATGGCAATTCATAAAGTAGATGGTGTCGACGGCGACAACAATTTTCCAAAGAAGTTTGTAACTTTGTACTGCACTGGTGCAGTTACCAAGGGTGATTGGGTTCAAATTGAAACCGATACTGGAGTCACAGGCTATGCTGAAAATGGTCTCGGTGCATCTGTGACCAAAGCTGATGCTGTAGCAAATGGAAACATGGCAGTTATTGGTGTTGCTACTGAAACAAAGACCGCCGCTGGAAATCTCCAAATTCAAACTGCTGGAAAGTTTGTAGATGCAAGCGTAGCAAATGCCGTTGCTGCTGGAGACGCGCTTGTTGTGGACGATACTTCAGCAGGTCAAGCCGTAAAAATGGCAAATAGTGATCTGCCTGGTCCATGTGGACTCGCGCTCGAAGCGCCTTCAGGAAACTTGGGTGATGTTCTGATCATCGATCAAGGCTACTTCTAAGCCATAATCGCTACCGGACCTCGGTCCATTCACGGCTGCTGGGGTATACTACTTCAGCAGCCGTTTTCTTTTTCTGGAGCCTGACGTGAATCTCAAAGAAATCCGCGAAGAAATCAATTCCGCGTTGGACTACAACCCTGATTTGAAGCAATACAGCGACAACATTGCTCGTGTAGTGAACCGTCACTACCTTCAGATATCGAGCCAGTATCAGTGGCTGTTTATGCAAAATCGCAAACTGTTGCAGCTTCGCGCAGATATCACCGGAGACAGCACCAATAAACTAACGGGTGATGGTACACACTTGGTCACATTGCCAACCACTACCGGTGCTGGAGTTATCAATTTACCGCCTGATATTGTGGGCAAGACGCTCGTAAATACTGACGATGGTTCCACATATCAAATCACAGCGTTTATTGATTCACGTAGATTTTTGGTCGACGATATTTTTCCATCGGGCGAACTTACTACTTGGAAAATTGAATTTGTAAAATACCCAATGCCCCGTGATTGCATCGAGGTTTTGGGCATCATGGATCGCGGCATCACTACAAAAGAAACTTTGAGTTTTGGAAGCGACTCCACCACAACCACAATGACCGCCCCAAATGAAGGCCGGTTCATGTTTTTGGATGCAAGAAAAGAAGAAAACTTGTATCTCGATCGATCCGATACCGGGAACCCTTTTGTTTCTGTTGAAGAAATGCACGATAATATTCAGTCGCCTGATTATCCTCCAACAATTTTCAATGTGATAAAAGAGGGCGGATTTCTTCCGAGGGTTATTGCTCCATATCGAATCGAGTATTGCTATACATTCATCTATGCCGGAATGGAGGGCCCACCGTCTGAGGTTCTTGCTGTTGATTTAGACCCGAGCCAAATTAATCTGAAAAATTTTTCACCTACTGATATAAGAATCGAGGGTGATGGCACTTCAGGCCCTATAGTCATTCTTCGTCGAATTATGCGAACAGTGTCGCATGCTTTGGGCAGCACCGACAATAACGGTAGAATGAAAAAGTTGTACCGTAGAATTGTCTTTAGCGATGAATACTTGTCTCACCCGTCTGCTGTTGATTACGTTATGGGTGCTGGAGCCTGGAGACATATCGCAACACTTGCCTCACTTGAGACCGAATATGTCGATAAGGGCAGAGAAATTATTGGTGATACGACAGCAGAAGATCCTTTAGACAGTGGAGACCCTGGCGACTCTTTCATTGACCCGGCTGGAGACACCTTCCGCCTCGATAGATTAAACGAATCAGGACCACGTCAGTATCTTCGTTTTTGGAACACCCCGAAAAGCGATTACGTGGTTGAGGTGAGATATCACAAGCGACCCTATAGGCTCGTAAAAGATTCTGATGCACCAGAGTGGCCACCGCAATATCATCACTACCTTGTATATGCGGCTCTCAGAGACATTTGCATGCAGCATGGTATGCTCAACCATAGTTCGTTGTATGAACGTCGTGCAGATGAAATGCTCGAAGCTATGAAGGCTAAATATTTGAGTCGAACCGATAGAATGTATGTACGAAGAGGGTTCGATCGCGCTATGGCGGATCGGGAACGTTTCGGAATACCAAGCAAGGCCGAGTAAACTATGAAAACCCAAACATTTGAAGTTGCCCGCTTACGAGGCATAGACAATCGGTGGAGAGTTTCGGCTGACTCTGCGGCTGTAATCAAAGAGATGTCTTGGGACAATTACGATGGATGGAAAACTGCTGGAGCCTATGACTGCATCACTTACGATGGATACGATTGGTTTGGTTCTGGCACGATCCACTCGATTCACTATTTTTCCAGACACAATGGGAAAACCAGAGACGTTATATTCGAAGACTCCAAAGGGCGGTTAGCAACACTTAAAACCAACAGGATTGGTACAGATGCTGGTCCGATTGTTGTTTTAAAAGACATAAACGGTGTTGAGATAGGCCCAGATGGAAACCCAAGATACGTGCCACCAACATCTGAAGTAAGCACTCAGAGCATTACTTTTGGTGGTCGTTTGTATTTGGTAAATGGTATTGATGCTCCAATCGTTTATGACGGCAGAGTCGTGACGAGGGCAGGCTTTTTCGAAAAACCAGCAAAGCCTGATGCCAGTGTTGTTTATAGGACCTACCACAATCAATTTGTTGATGAAGGTGGAGATTTTGGCGATGACACGTACTATTTCTTAGGAACCCGTGAAAAAGGTCAGGGGTTGGGTAGTTTGCGTCCGACCGGTCAGAAAGTAAAAAAGAAAATGAAGAACACCGATAAGGAAGCCAAAGATGGCTCCAAATATGTTGACGGCAAGCTTTGTGCTTATCAATACAGGGTTACGTTCGTTAACAGCCGGGGCCAAGAAAGCCCGATGTCCGATCCAAGCGACATTTGTAGTTTTGAGTGTGCAAACGGTAAGCGTAGGTTTACTCAAATCAATATCCCCATTGGGGGTGAAAATGTAGTGGCGAGACGACTCTACAGGACGAGAGATATTTTCGATGATGACGGTAATCCAATCACTCCAGAGTCTGGTCGTAATTTCCATTTTTTAAAAGAAGTACAAGACAACGACTCTACGGCAATTGAGGATGGAATCAGTGATTCGAATCTTGGCGTATTGACCGATCCAGAAGACTTTGGATTTTTTCCGACACAAGCCAAGTTTATCACCTCATTTAAAAACACGGTGTTCGTGTCGGGAATGCCCAACAACTTGATCAAATACAGCGCAGAGGGAATGCCGGAAGTTTTCCCCAGAGACAACCTGTTTGATATTGGAGATTCTGACTCTGGACAAATCACGGGCATGTACGCCTCGACAAATGCTTTAGTCGTATTCAAAACACGCGGAGTGTACCTGATTAAAGGTGATCCAAGAAACGGATTTTACGCTCAGACGCTGAACCGTGACATCGGCTGTGTAGCACCCAGATCAATCCAAGACGTACCAGGAACCGGCCTCGTATTCTTATCACAAGATGGTGTTTATGTGCTCAAGGGTGCCCTTGAGAACACGGGTAGTGCTACCTCGATTGTAGAATTGAGCACACCCATTAAAAATCTTACGAAAAGAATAGACTATGTGGGTGCTCGTGCAGCGGTAGGCGTCATTAACAGAGCCAACAAAGAGTATTTCTTGTGTGTTCCGACCAATGGAAATGTCAATAATTTACTTTTGGTTTGGCATTATGAGGTTGGTGCGTGGAGTTTTCGAGAAAATTATCCAATGCAGTGTGCTGTTGAAACCACGGATGCACGATCGTACTTGTACTTCGGTAGCAATGATCCAGAAAAGCCTGGTATCAATGTCTTTAGTAATTTTTTCAAAAGTAAGTATGGATTTGGGGCTTCAAGCCCTAAAGGGCCGGATCGTAAAGATTTCGACTTTACTCGTACAGTTGATCTACCATTTTACGAAACTAGCCCCCTTTCATTCGGCAGCGTGTACTCAGGCATTCAAGTTGCATATATTAATCTGTACGCCGTCGCGTATGGGGACAATGAGACAGACGTAAACTTCAAAATAAATAGATCCGAAGTTGTATCATTAGAAAAAAACAAAGGCAGAACACAGCAACAGCTTACCGAGCCGTTACCAGTGTATGATAAAGCTACGTTTGGTTCAGATCGTTGGGGATTTCATCGACCTATTGTCATACGATATGATGTAAGTCATATGCACGAATCATTGACTACTGAACTTGCTATTCAATTTACTCAAGACTCGGACGTTACAGACGAAACCCAAAGAATGATGATTGTTGGTTACAGTGTAGATGCCAAGGTGGGCGATCAAAGAAACATTAGACCATTAACAGATGTTTTGGTATCGGAAAAAAGATAATTATGGCCATTAAGTTTCCGAATAAGGTTGCTAGATCAGGTGAAGTGATCAATCCAGATGATACACTGGAAAGCATTGGTCAAATATTTAATGAATGCAATGGAAATATAGACTCAGATAATTTGAAAGATATTCCTCACATACAAAGCTTCAAGGAGGGTGCTTTTCATGAGGTATTTAGCTTTTCGCAACCACCGTTTTCTGGCGCGTTTGAATATTTTAAATGCCCACACACCACAAGCGCATATGTAAAACGCGATGCTGAAAATCATCAACTTGCTGGCGTAGAAATCGATGCTGAAACAGACGGTTGGGCAATCATAGATTTTAATGCATGTTTTCATTGGCGAGGCACAGGGATTACCGATGTGGAAATGGCCAAAGACTTACACATGTCCTATTTGCTGTCTGAAGATGCAGTGGGCGATAAGCATTTAGAGGCCGGAATAGGTTTAGCTAATCTGAAACTTCCCGCAGGTGGATGGATGGGAGTAAGTGGCGAATATAGGGATTATCAGCACAATCCCAACTCTCACGGGGGTAAGTTCGACACACCTTTACGGGGCACAGACGGGCATTCAGCCTCTGGCTTTATCGAAATGAATTTTCCCTTGGGGCAATTTTCAGATGTCCCTGTAGATTTTTATTGCGTGCAATTTCGAATCGTAGTCAATGGAAATTTGGTTGCGGAGTCTGGGCCAATGTTCAATGGCAACTGGAAAAACACCGTCTACCTTTGCGGTGCCGTGCCCTTGACTGCTGGTAAAAATAAAGTTGATGCAGAGGTTCGTGCGTATACTGCTGTTGAACTCAAAACCAGCCGATGTGGTGTCGGAGCAAGAGATGATCAGGGCTTACGTGGAGAACTGTTTTCTTTTCAAACTATTTCATCTGATGTTCACCCTTCCCCACTGCCAGAATATGAAGCGCAAGGGTTGAAGCTTGAAGATATTGATGAACATTTGGAGTTTGATAAAGAACACACCGATTTGGATAAAGGTATAGAATGTGAAATTCTAGATCGACATCTTTTGGTGCAATATAGGAAGAGGTAATGAGTAAATTAAAATTACCAAATATAGTTTCTGGTGACCTATTAGATGCTGATGTTTGGAACGAACACTTTCATCATCAAATAAGAGAGTTCAAAATTGATTCAGAAAATATTGCTGAAGAAGGTATAAATAAAAACAAAGTACCGGGCGCTGTTTTTGCGGCTCGAAGTCGGGGTGCAATACGGAGTGCGTCTCAAGATTTTCCCGCACCCGGTGCTGCGCAAGCAGGCATAACTCTCAATCCAGCTATTATTTCAGACGAACATTATGTATCAGGATCGCTTTTAGATACCGGTACAACATTTAAGGATGATGGAACAAAGGTTGTTGCTCGATTATCGTGCGATATAAAAATGTGGGATTATGGTGCACGAACATTTTTTCCAGGTGAACCAGCTACTGCTAAATTAGGATTATTTTATACATTTGATGATTCACCGGATGCCAAAAGTACTTGGAGATATTGCAATGGAACCAAAGGGCTTTTTTCTTTGGTTTTTACCTCAAAAATTCCAAGCGATTCAGGTGGCGGAATATATATGAGCACCAAAATGCTTGATTTTGGATACACGAGTCCGGTGGGTCATCGTAATAAGGATGACCGACCTGATCTTTTTACCTTTGAGCCGGTTGATGGCTTGGGAATGCCTGCGGGCTCCGAAAGTTACGAAGTCATTGGAAATCAAAACATGCGTTTTACCTCACAATATTCGTATTCGGCAGCGTTTGTTTTAAACTATGATGAAGTTGATCGTTCTCTTTTTACAGAGACAACAGTAGGTGGTGTTAAACAATTTGGTAGATTACATTTTTGTATCGGCGGAGGGTATTATATACCTGAATTTTTGGGTACAGAATACCCTGGTGAATCCGATTCTGGTGACGTTGGATATGACCTTGAACATTATTCCAGAGGTTGCGGTAGGGTTATTTACCGTCCTATTCAAATAAGCAATATTCAAATATCTAGTCTTACTTTGAGGAAATAAATGCCACTCAGATTTTTTCCCTTCAAAAGCACGGGCGATACTTTACTGTCTCGTGAACTACTGCTTTTAAATTCTCAAACGTCTTTTGATTTGAACAGGGGATTTTCACGAAATGATTTCGAGAATAAGATTGGTGCAACTGGTGACGGAGCATCGGATAAAAAGGGGGTAATACAAGCATCTCATATTTTTAAGCCCGAATTTTACGGATCACCAAGCCCCCATGTTTTAGGTGTGTCGTCTGACACTTATTACAGGTCAAGGAGTAACAATAAACTTAATCGATACTATCGACACGAGGGGATTGGTAGCATTCAGGGTACCGATATTAGCGATATTGATCGTTTCGCCGATGTAAACGCTTGGCAACCGATCGAGGGTTTATCTACAACTGTTTACGTTCCACCAGGAGAGACACCCAGAACAGCTTTTGTATGCGCCAGCTTTCATGCACACGAAAAGGGTGGGAAGGTGGGCGATCCGAGAAGTCAAATTTTAAGAGAAGGTCGAGCCACTGGCGAAGGCAACAAAATGGAATCGCTTTCGGGTTTTTATAGATCGGAAAGGGCGGGTACATTTGTCGCTTTCTTTGCTATTTTTCTGGATCGAATGGATGGTAACGGGCCAAGATATGTAAACGGCACGGAGAGGAGGATTTTCGGCACTGGGGGTGGACGATACAGATGCAGGAGGATGAATCATTCAATCATTGCAAATCTAATCACGTTCACTGGTTATGATTTTTCGCTTACGGAAGGTGAAAACAAAATTTCGGTTCGATGCTTGTATAGGCTTCCTGCACCAGACACTAAGGGCACCAGGCACGTTTATGTTGATGCCCGCAACCTTGTAGTTGACGTGATATACAAGTAATATAGAAGCAAGAGGATTCAATGGCCGTAGATGATGCCCTTACAGTTGGAGCAAGCACAGCATCAATGGCTGCTGCTGGCGCAGCGCTTGGACCCATTGGTGCGGGTGTTGGAGCGGCTGTAGGACTGACTCTTGGTCTGATGCAAAACAAGGTCCAAAAAGACGCTGAAAAAGAGGCCAAAAAGAGAGCCAGAAAGCAGCGAGAAAGGGCAAGAAAGGCTCAGGTTGCTGCAGAGGTTGCGCAGCGTAGAGAAGACGCACAAGCCAGAGAGGCGCGCAACAGGGCCATCAAGGAAAGTTCTGAGGCGCGAGGCCCAAGCATGGCTTCGGCAGATCAATTATTGCAATCATCGATGAGCGGTGGGCCTGGAACCCCTTATGATCAGTACATGGCGAGCACATACGGTAGACCATTTTCGGCGTAGGAGAAGACAATGACAGAACAAGAACGAGAAGCGCTATTGCAGCAGTCTTTGTACACTGAAGGAATCGATCGCAAAAGAATTGCATTGGGTTTCGGTGGTGACGTTGCTGAGTCTCTTTTTGGCTATCTTGGCGATAGAGCACGGTTTGCACCCGATCCAGGTCAAGCGGCTCGATATCGCGATCTTCGTGCTGGTCTCGATCCCGATGAAGAGCGGCGTAGAGCGGCGTTTGTCGAAGCGGCTGCGGGAGAGGCTTCAGCCCGTCAACAACAAATCGTGCGAGAGTTGCCGTCAAGAGTAGACCCCACAAAGGCTGCGGGACTACTTCAAGGTCTCGCCGGAACTGAACAACAGGTTCAGGGCGCAAGAATGAGAGCAGAGACCCAAGCTATGAAAGATAGGGCTGCAGAACGACAACAGCGTGCTGCTGAAATGTCAGCCATCGAAGATGAAAGGGCCGAAAAGAAACTTGGGCAAAAGCTTGCCAGAATTAACCTTGCTGGAAATATAGTAGGTTCAGCATTCAAGGGCGCTGCTGCGTTGAAACCTAAAACGTATGAGCGTAAGCTTGAGGACACGGCTAGGCGTCAAGCCAAGCGCTCGACTCGACTTGGTGAACGAATCGAGAAAAAAGATGAGAATGTTAAGGACTTGATGGCTAAGGGTCTCACCCAAGAGGGCGCACAAGCAGACGCAACATTCGATCGCGCCGGACAGCAACTACAACGCCAGGTAAAACTCGGTCAAACTCAAGAAAAAGTCGACACCAAATTTGGTGAAACTGCCCAAGAGTTGCAGAATCTACGTGCAGCAGAAGCAGCAAAACAGCGCGAAAAAATGGCTCTGCAGAACCCGCTGCCTTACATGCCTAGATATATGCCTAGATACACACAATAGGGGGCTACGATGCCTTGGCGCAATGGCCGATACGTGCCAAGAGAAACTACGTCTCCAACCGAACCGCCCGTAACCCCCAAAAAAATACAAAACATCGCAAGGGGTGCGTTTCGAACTACCAATTTAAGGTCCGAAAACTTCGACGATAACTTGTTTGACTCGACGCTTGTTTCACGTGCGTTCGCGGCAAGTTCATTTACGGCATCGTTTTTGTTGCAAGTGATCGGCAAGTCAACGTTTACCGCCGCGAGTGGTCTTCGAGGATTGTTTGGGTCCGGCTTTGTCGACTCATCAATGATTGAGAATGGAGCGATCACGGGTGCCAAAATAACAAACCCGATTAAGATTGCGTTGATTAATGGCGGTGCCGCAGGGAATCACACTGTGTCTGGTCTTACCATTCAAGATGAATTGATTGGAGTGTTTGAACAAGACGGCACTTCTGGTATTTTAACAGACCTAAGTACTGAGTTTTCTATTAAGACATCGGATACAATCGACAACACAGGTGGTACTGCAACAAGTGGTGACAAGCTGTTGATTTTTTACCTAAGCAAGTAGCGAGACAATCATGGCCGATTTGAGTTGGACACAAAAATTTAATGAATCATTTAGGTCGTCTGCATCGACGCAGATGAAGTCATACGAGCAAGATTTTCAGCAGGTAAAAACCACTGTAGATAAGCTGGATAGAGAGATTCAATACATTGATCGTCTCTTGGCTCGTCAGGGAATGACTCGATCCAGTTCAAGGTCAAGAGTGGGATTTGATCGTTTGCCGTCTTTGTTAAGTAACTTGAAAAAAGATCGAGCAAGAAACGATAAGCTAATCGAAAAAGACAAGAGTGAGATAGAAAAAGAATTAAAGGCTTTAATATCGAGCAACAATTCCGCACACGCTTTGTTTCAAAGTACAGAAGTTAATGGTTTTGTCGATCAACTAGTTTCTAATACAAAATTACTGTCTTCTTTTCAGGAACAATCTACGGTAGGCAAAGAGTTAGATATGTTTATAAACTCTTTGAATGGTATAAATGACAAATCTATAAATATCGCTAAGTTTTTGATTTTTCAAAAAGTGCTACAAGAAACGAAAGATTTTCCATTATACGGTTTAATCGAAACGAGAATCAAGGCGGAAACGGCTAATGCAGTGAGTCAAATTTCTGGCGAGCCTGTCGGTCAACCTGTTGACCCTTCAGGGTTAGCAGAAAGATTCCCGCTCATCAAAGTTGATCAAAATCAAAATTTAGATGAAGATTTTTTGAATCAGGTTTTTGATAGCCCTGAACTTCAGCAAAAGTACCTTGGAAAAACGTACAAATTTGAGGGCGATCCTGAATTAGAGGCGAAGATAAAATTGCTCGAAGATGCGATTTTTGATCGTATTGAAGAAGACTTGGGTGTCGGTGCATCTATTGACATTCCGGCAGAAAACGATTCGATCGAGGAAAAGCAAGCATTTTTGAATCAGGTGGTCCCTGGCGGATACACCATTGATGAAAACAATGAAATCAGAGTGGATGAGTCTGCCTCAGAAGATGTGCAGGCCGAAGCCGCCAAAAAGATGGCCTTGGGTCCAGGCGAGTCTAAGTCATATTCAATTCTTGCTGATCTTGGTCGCGGTACGGAGGTCCAGTCAGACCGCGAAACACGTGCTGAAAGGAGGCTGGAAAATCGTCGGAAGCAATTGGAAACGCGACGGAAAGATGCGGTCAATGCTTTCGCAAAGAGTCGTAGGCTGAATAGACAAGAGTTGGCGCTGCTGGACCACCCCATTTTGCGTGTAACGGGCTTCAGAGAGGCTGTGGGCCTGTATGACGATGTAGCGGCACCCGAGGCTGCTCCAGAGCCCGAGGCTGCTCCAGAGCCTGTGGAGGCGGCACCAGAGCCCGTTGAGGACATTCCAGAGCAAGAGGAAACTGACTCTACGGGTGTTCCGATCATTCCGGCAGTTATCAATAGGATGACAAACGCAATCAACAGAGCAAACTCGGCCACAAACGAAGATCAATCTGCTGCCGATGCTGAGTTGGAAGATGTTGTAGAAGGCTTTTTTAGATTGCCGGAAGACATCAAAAGCTTTTTTCCACAGCCGTTTGTTTTGGCTGCTTACGAGTACACGCAGCCGCAAGAAGGCAAAACAGATACGCCAGAAGGCCGGCGACAGATCATGGTTAACGCCCTACCAAGCCTTGATGACTCTGCAATCACAACTCAAACAATCGGGGAGTATATTGCAGACGTATCATTAGATCCCAACCGAGAAGCATTGGCATCAACATCAGATATGGTTGATTTTTTGGATCATCCTGATTCACTTGGAGAAGGTTTCAGTGTGACAGGTAAAAGATTTCCTGTCGGACAGATTGCAACAGAATTTAACAACACCATGGATATGATCAGCGAAGGAAACGCAAGCCGATCGGACCTTATGGAGATTTTCTATAGAGCAAAGTCTTTGTCTCAACGAGAGCGACCCGATTTTTTCGATACCAATAAATACGGAAGATATGAGTCTATAGATCGCTTTGTAGCAGCTATGGATGCCGATAAGGGCGCAAGGGTGACCCCTGCACCACAGCGCCCGAGACAACAGATACCGACCACACCACCAGTGACGCCTGAAGCAGATGAGCCACCACGAGACGATCCTCGGTTGTTGGTTGAAAACCTGTTTCGTCCTGGTAGTCGTAAATATCGGCAGTTTGAAGAAACAAAACGTGAACAAGATGACCGCTTGGCTGCGAGAAGGCTTCGTAAGTTTGCGGGCGAATTTGGTGAACGATTCCCAGATGATACTACTGATTTAGACGAACCTGTTCTTGCGCAAATTGCTTCTATTAGAGAGCCAGAAGAGGCTACACGACTGGCTCGAAATGAGGCTCGTCGTCAGCAAATAGCCGAAGAAAGATTGCAGGGAATTCGTGGTGAAGATTTAGACACTGAATTGGCTGAAATACGACAACGTTCGGATCGACCAAGTGATGTTATCGGTGGCGGAAGAATTGCAGATGAACGAGATCAGATGTTGCAAGACGCCTTGCGTGACCCGACCCAAGAGCCCGCACCACCACCTGCAGAGGCAATTGTAGAGGCAAACGTTCCTTCAGGAAGAACGCCTACACCACAAGGCGTTCCTACGGGAACAACCTTTACAGCGTCTGCTGGATCAACCGTTACGCCGATTGAAACGATTGCTCCTATTGGTGAAACAGTCGATGAAAGCGAAATGCCACCGGAACAACGGGAGTCAGATACTCGAATGATTGCTCAAGCAGATGCACCCGATATGTTCGTGGCACCTGAGTCTTATGATCCAACTCCAGAGCAAATCGCCTCTGATGATGAACTCATTCGCAGAGCCAAATCACGTGATTCAGTAAACGAAGTAGATGCTCGGACCCCCGATCAAAGACTAGCAGATGTACAGTCCAGTCTACCTGTTGGTAATGTGCCACGGATCTCCGCTCCCCGTGAACCGGATGCTGTTGCTCAGGCTAGATCGAAACAAGCGATGCTTGGCGCAACACGAGACTTATTTTCGCAACTTCCGACTGAAGAGAAAGAAGGAACACTTAGCTACGATGAAGCAATCGAAGGTGCTAATGAAATTGCAAGAGTGTTCAGAAGGTTTGCAAATCCAACCTTTAACAGAAAAATGTACGACGAGATCAATAAGAGATTTTCACAACCGGAGGCTCCAACACCACCGAGAGCCGTCGCAGTAAACAAACCGCCCGTTACGCGCGATGGGGGATTGGTAACGGATGCCGCTACAGAAAGATCAGGCATTGCCCACGAGGGTATCGATCTCAGAGCATTCGAAGGTGACGACGTATTCGCTATTGCTGACGGCATCGTAATTGCTTCAAACAACGATGAAACTCTTGGTGGTCGCCATACAGCAAACACAAAAAATGAAGACGGCGAATATATCGGGACTGGACCCGGCAAGTATGTTTACATTCTGCACGACGATGGTCGCATAACGAAGTCTATGCATCTGAGTGATGCCAAGCTTTCACCGGGAGATCGCGTGAAGGCAGGAGATGTTATCGGCGCTGCCGGTAATACAGGCGGCTCAAAGGCGGCACACTTGCACTTCGAGGTACACGTAGCAAACGAGTCAGGCAAGTCCGTGCCTGGAACAGATGGTAAATATCTTCCGTCTGATCCTTTTGCAGAATATCCAGATGTATTCAAAAACTTTAGCCTAAAAGGTCAGGAAGGCATTACAATCGACAATATTCCTGAGTTGGCTAAACGCCTTGGATTGGAAGTTCCAACAGTAAAGCGGGCTCAATAAAATATAAGGTGGTTTAATCGTGGCAATTCAAGATGAAAAAGACCTTGAAGACGTTGATCTTAAAAACCTTGAAGAGAACTTAGAATCTGACTCTGATGAAGAGGATTCAATCGATGAAGGTGAAATTGCAGACGATGAGGCTGTAGAGCGTTTCCAACAACGAGTCGAGCCGCCACTTGAGTTATTAGACGAAAAGAACGCTGTATTTAATGAATACAGAATACAACTCAGAAACGACTACATCAACAAAGACTTCAACATACCTGTAGAGGTAAAAATGAGGGGTGCTGATGCGGTTGAAGAGTGGTTTGAGTCGAACCCTTTAGACAAAGAGGCACTTGAGAAAAGAGTAAACGACACGCTTGGTGAAAGAGGTGTTGTAGTTGGTGATCTGCCGGATGAAGGATTGCTTTCAAAATACATTGGCAGTAGCTATGTCTCTGCTTTTTCTCGTGTTCACCCACGTTTTGGTACAATACCTACCTACCAAGCTGCCGCTGCAGAGGCCCGCAAAAGTCAGGGTAAAAGCCTTTACAGCCGCGCCTATAGTGTTTTGGCTGAACCAATACCTCAGTCGTTGAACATTCCGGTCAAAGACACTGCAGCAATGGGGATCACCGACGATAAAGGTAATATTATTACTGAAGCCCAAGATAAGGAGTTGCTTGGTGTCAAGGTAACAAATGACCGCCTAAAAGGTATTGCGATCGCTTCGGGTGCCGGTGGTGTTGTGGGTGGTTTTGTCAAAGGTGCCGCTGCTACCGCTGCAGGCGGACCAGTAATCGCCCTTGGTGGCGGTATTGTGGGAGCACTATTGGGCGGAATCAGCATGACAGGCGCAGGCGGAATGGTGGCGCTCGGTGTTGGTGGGCTCGCAGAGGTTCCCGGCGAATATAGCAAAACAGACCATTTGCTTGATCTAGCAAAAAGGGGTTGGGTCAATTTTGGATTAGGCGACGATTTCGGTGACTTCTATACAATTTTGTCCGATCAGCTTCGTGATGCAATGGTCACAAATATTGTTGAAACTGCTGACGTTATTGGCGTAAAAGATGCGGTTAAGCTTTTGGATAGACACGGCATCGTAGATTTCGAAGACTTACAACGAAAAACAAGAGAGTCTCTTGAAGCGCATGAAGAGATGTTGAAAACTCAGTCGAGTGAAGACATTGATTTTAAGCCCGAAACATTCGAACTACCAAAAATTCCCGGTATGGTGCCCAAGCATCCTTTTGCTACATTGAATGCTCTGTTTGAAAAGTCTCCAATGCAGGATCAGTTTCTGCTCGACTTGAAAGACATTCGAGCGCAAATATTAAATGACCCTGAATATCAAGAGGCTCGATCACGTGTCCGTCAGGACATGATGGTTCAAAGTAAATATGACTTGGACGTAAAGTCTCGTAATTTAAAACCATCTCCTGCTGACGATAGCTTGTTGGTTGTATACGAGGCATTCAAGTATGGTCGTATTTCTGACGAAGAAAAAGATGAAAGAATACAAGAGTCTTTTCTACAACTCTCATACAACGACTTACACCCGTCGCTGATGAAAGAGCAGCCTGATCTAAATTTATTCAAGCAAGTTGCTGTTTTGGTACCACAAGATCATCCGATATTGAAGATGGATATTGATCCTGTATTGATCGCTGCAATTCAAAGTGTTCATCAGGGCGTTGAGGACGATAAAGTTCAAAGCCTTCTAAATGCCATTCCATTCCGCACATTTGCAACACAGTATCTTTTTGAAGAGATTTTGGAGTCAACCATACCTTCACAAAAAGAGTTGGATGGGTGGGGCTTATCGCTATTGAAGTTCCAAGAAGAAGAAACTGGTGAAATTGGTGCTCGAAGAACAACTCGTGCAGCGTTCGACGTTTTGATGGAAAAGGTCGATGATCCGAAGTTCGGAACGTTTTTCAAGCGATCTACGATTGGCGAGGTGTTGAATTGGGCCGGTGCGGTAACCACTGCAGCAGCGGAGGTTGAGGGTGGTTTGGCGGATAACTGGATTACTGATCTTGTCGGAATAGACGATACGCTTACTTCGTTGTTAAAAAATTTTGGATTACCAAACGGCATATATCTGCCAACACCGGCTGGTTTAGACAAAATGCTTCGCTTGGGTATTCGTGATCCAGACGATGATTTGATTACTAGATTTGACGCGAGAATGATGTCGGCGCTCGGTGGATTTCAGGTTGGATACGCGGAGGTCGCAACCGCGTTGGGCTATCAGCCAGATGACATTGAGTACAACCTGCTACAAAATTTAGGTATGTTTTTAGACATGTTTCTCAACTTGGAGAAGCGTCTATTTAAAGCTGGTGGCATGGGTTTCAGAACGGCAGCGAATACTCCTGGCGCAGTCACTCAAATTTTAAAAGGTCAAGGATCTCCAAGCATTCGATATCAGCTTGCAAAACAAAAGTTGTTTGATGGTGTTGTTGAAACCAAATCGTCAGATTCTCTTGTAAAAATAAACTCATTGATACAAGCTGGATTACGACAACGAAAAAACAAAGGTAAGATTCTTACAAATGATTTAACAGTAGCTGAACGAGAAATACTAAGACGCGTTTTACTGTTAGCTGACCGTGACCCAGACAAATATATTGCTGCTGACGTACTATCATCAGGTGATATTCAGTCGATTCGCAAGCTTTCCAAAGAAGTAATCAACGACTTGGGTGTCAGCGAAGTTCGTGTTTTTCGTTCATCTCCAGAGTACAGAAAAATACAACGACAAGTACAAGGTCTGGTGAATGACAAACTAATCGATGTGAATGATGCACAGCGATTTATGGCCCTAATTGAGTTTCAAGCATTTAAAATCTCCGATGCTGTAGATACGCAATTTGGAAGCGCTGTAGAGGTAATTCGCAACCTCAACGTTACACGGAATCGATCGGCAGGCCCAACAGCGCGGTTTATGGGAGACATGCCCGAGGGAACAACGCGCACAACCGATGCGGACGGTGGTCGCATTGTTTTGACGCTCGAAGATACAGTGGCAGACCCAGATATTCGATTTGCTCGTAAAAAAGACATTCCTTTGGGTTACTTCGAATATGATTCGAACACCCGACAATCAATCATCAACTTGTTTACTGCGGGCGATGTTGATGCGCTCTGGCATGAGAACGGTCACTTCATGGCCACGCTCATGGGTGATAATTTCAATCAAAAGCTATTTGGTTTGTTTGATCACACCGTCAATAACCAGGGCAAAAAACGCCTGACCGATGTTGGTCATGAGCAGTTTGCTGAAGCTTGGAGGCTGTACAGACGCACCAAGGATGCAAAAAACGGATTTCTGCGTAGAATGTTTGATGAGTTGTACATTGGTTTGCACAACTTCTGGAGCAAACTCAGAAATAAACCAGGGTTACTGCCAAAGTCAGTTCGGCAATATTGGGATCTTGAATTTGGTACATTGCCATCTGATCGCAGGAACATCGATGCGCTAACCGCAAGCGTGGTTAGAAAACGACCATACGCAATTTTTGTAGATGCAGACGCAAGGCAGCAGGTGCTCGACAGCAAGCCTGCTAAATTTGCACGAGAAGAATCTGCCAAACAGCCGTCAATGAACCCAGAAGTGATTCATCAATACCTTGGTGATAAGTTTATCACTCGCGTTGATGCTGATGTTGACCCCACCACAGGTCAAACCGTGCGTATTCCACGGAGAGTTTACGCCGACACAACAGATGATGCCATCGATGTTCTCATCAAAACAATTGCATACATTAAAACTGACAGGTTCCGCAGCACGCTAAAGCGTGCAAAGACAACAACCGTGGGTACAGGCCGATACATTGTTCCAGTATCCAGGGCTGTTCAGATTTTGGAGAACGTCAAAAAGCGACTGATCGAAAGCTTAGGCGACTTCCCAGATACAAAAGCGAAATTCTTGGCTCAAAGGGGTCAAGACGGAAATGTAGATCGGAGTAACCTTTCACCGCTTGTTCGCCCTGATGACTTGGCCGCATTTGATGAGCGGCAACGCATCAACTCTCCAGGCCCAAAAGTCTTGGTAGACCAGCAAATACGTGAAACCGAGTTCTTTACGCTATCTGATCGACAGATTGCAGGCATGAGGACGATCATTCAAGAAATATCCCAACAGCCTGCATCCGATATTTTGCCGAAGGGATTGTTAGATCCTGAAGCAAATTTGAGGATCATGTCCGTCGCTGAGTACGACTTAGTTCACAAGGTCATGCAAGATATTGAAGCGGGGCCGTTAAACCGAATTCGAAGGGGCGATGTTCACCCTGGTTTCGTAAGAAAGTTGGGCATACTTTTTGAATCTACTGAGTTGACTAAAGAGTTGGGCTCAGAAATCAAAAAACTGGTAGACAAGTTTTCTCGCAAAGAACTCAGATTCAACAGGGAAAATGCAAACCCTGACCTTGTCGAAGTGATCGAAAAACACATTCGAATGACGGGCAAGGTGAATGAGGATCTCGTCAACGCGATTGAGTCTGCAAAACGAAACGGCGCTGAGTATTTTATTGATTTTTATCAGGATCAAATTTCGTTACTCGTGCCGCTTGTACCGCTGGCAAAAGTAGACAAGCTGTTCCAAATTGTTGATGTGTTTACGAAATTGCGAACCGGGATGGATGCTGATGCGCTAACAAAGCAAAAAGCAGCACAACAAAAAACTGGAGTTCCGGCTCGCATTATTCCAGACGTAATTACAAGTAAAAGTGGTGTTTTAGATATAGACTACATTTTGAATAACTTAAATGATATTCAGGACATACTTGATGGTTATCATGGGATGACTAGACTTGAGCGTGAGTCGTTAATTGCGTTGCGAACGTTGAAGCAAAAAGGTGTCAAGTCTGCTGGAATAACAGACCAGCAGAGAATTATTGCTGCAGATGCGATTCAAGTTTTGCACAATGGTTTGTTAGAAAAATACAGTTTTGTTTTTGAAACAGCTATGGACCACTTCAAAATAGCAATGGGAGTTGAGGGTCAAAAAGTAAATTGGAATTTCAGCAATCAAGATATTCTGAAAATTTACAAATCATATTATCAAGGTGACTTGATTCAAATGTATCAAGTGGGCGCCACGAAATCATTGGTTCCACTGTCACCTAAAGCAGCCAAAAAGCTACTTGGTAAAACATCAAAAACAGACGCTGATACAATCGCACTGCTCACCAACGTTTTGGTGTTCGGCAAGATTTCGGAACTGCGTCGTGGCCTTGCGAAAGAACTGGCTGAAGCTGGATACAACACAAACAGGCGGGCACTATTTGAACAGATATCTAAGCGTGCAGATTTAGGAGAAGTGGCAGGCCTGGATCGTCAAAAGTATATCGAGCGAATAGCGTTTTATATTGATCAAGAGTTGGCGTTCCAAGACAAAGTGATCATTCAACGCGGAACAGCAGGACAAAAAGCAGGACTATTGCAAGCGCCTGCAAAGGCCCCCGAGGATTTGTACGGTATATCTGAGGCGCTTCCATCACAAAAAAATCATCCAGATAGCAAGGTTTTTGGAGAACTCGAAAAGGCTGCAAAAGACGAAGCGTCTCGAATACTGGATCAGATGGGAATCAAGCGTCAGCTTGGCACTGTCAGTGTCCTCAAGTTGGGTGATGAAACGTTCCTTCTACCAGAATCTTTGATTCAAGGATTAGAAGAAACCATGGCTGACATATACAAAGAGCCATCGTTTCGTCTTGAACGCAACTTCGGAAAAAATGGCACTGTAGAGTATGCGCTTACAGGGGATCAGCCAGAGATATCTGTAACGATAGCCAAAGAAATGAAAGACGCTGCTCGAATTTACGCGCAAAATTTCCCGGCCCTGCCCAAGAATTTCTATAAAGGATTGTTGATTGGTAGCGGCGGTGTTCCCATGGTCCCATACTTTATGGGCGTTTATCTTGGCACAGTAAGTCAAGTTCAACTTGGTCAGGGTCTTACTGCTGCTGGCGCTGATCTTGTACGCTTTCCTGGCGTTATGACTGATGCTATTGGCTCGTATAACAACACAAAGCGAATCAACTTTGTTTCCGGTGTTTTGGCTCGGACCTTTGGTGATGGCACACACAAGCCTGATACGGCACCGTATATATTTAAAGATGGTCGAGTATTAACCGCTGACGGCATGGCCAACGCATTGATTGAAGAGGGTGTGAAGGGGTCTTTTGTAAGCACACTCAACAATACAAACATTCACTCTCGTATCTTAAACGCCTTCACCCAGGCCAACCCTTGGGTTGGTGGTAGTGCAATTGGTGGAACGATTGGTGGAATGATTGGTCTTTTGGGTGGAGGCCCTGTGGGTGCTGTTGCTGGCGCTGCGGGTGGTGCCGGTTTGAGTGCTGTAACCTTGGGCATGATATTAAGGCCCGATGGCTTTTTTGCGCGATCAAGTCGTTTTTTTGGAGAAGTAGCCACAGCAATTGACAGCTACTTCCGTATTCGAATCATGATTCGAGAAATGGAAAACGGTGCCGACATAAAACAAGCGGCCAAAAGAACGCGAGAAATTGCACTTGATTATTCAGATTTGAGTGATTGGGAGAAAAATTATATCAGTGAGGTTTTTGCCTTCTATACCTACTTCAAACAAGCAACAAAACTGGTCGCTAAATCAATAGTTGAAAATCCTGACCGTGTTCTCACCCAACTGAAGATTGCCAGAGCGAGTCAGCTAAAGGTCACAGAACTTGAAGATCCTGAAAGGGTTTTAAGTCCGTGGGATAGAACAAGGACATTTTTGCCATTCAAAATCGGTGATCACGCGATCCGTTTACCGTATTTGATAACTGCTGATGTGTTCGCTTTGATTTCGGATATAATTGGTGCTTTTTCGGCACTACCATTTACACCGAATATTGTTGGTGAAGAGCAGGCTCAAAAATCATTACTTGGTCTTTTGTCGAGAGCAAACCCGTACTTTTTGGAGTTTTTATATAAACCAACAACTGGCTTGGACCCTGCTCGTGGATTTGCTTTAGAGCGTGCAACAAATCAGGTTCCATCATTTATTGTACAGCTTGACCATGACCTTTTTGGTGGTGTTTTGCACGACAAGTTTGGAATTGTACATCTACCTGAAAGTGAGTTGAAGTTTGTTTTTGACGATAAAACAGGCAGAAAAGTAAACGTTCGAAACATCGAAATGCCAGGTAGAGGTATTTACATTTCCACCAATCCAGGTCTTTCAAACTTTGTATTGGAGTTTATGCAAACTGTAGGTACTGGTCGTATGCTTGATGTTATTGATGCCGTTGATCGATCAAATATTGGCCTTACAGAAGCGATGTTGAAAGCGGCTGATGCGTATTACCAGGCCGATAAAGAGCGACCACTTTTGGCTCGTGTTCCTGGTTTGGTGCAGCTTGGCGTTGTGAAGCCCACAAGAAAGTTCACCTATGATGTTTCTATGAAGCCTGGAGAGCCTCCACGACCTGTAACGATGGCACGCCCCACAGACACATTTGATGCTACTGTAGCACCAGGGGTGAAAGGATACTTGGATACAGCAACGGCTCATCGCGCTATGCGAGAAGACTTTAGTTATCAAGGTACAGATGGTACAAACTATAAATTGAGATACAAAGATTTTTACCCACTGTACTTATTGAAGCTTATTGGATTATCGCCCGTTCATATAGATTTGGAAAACGAAGCCAATACGTCCTTCAAAATCAAACAGCATTTACGAGAACTAAAAACCTCAGAAAACTGAACAAAATAAAGAACCTCTTCTGTATATTAATCATGTTATTGTTGAAAACGAATCACACTTCCCCTTCCCCAATGGAGTAAATTATGTCCCAAATCCCTGAACTTACGGGTGGCCGCGCCCTTGAGCATGATATCGCTGTAGAACCTGGAAACGGTTTTGCTGTAAAGAATCAAACTGCCCTTATGACTGCCCTTAGTGGGGCTACAAACCTTCTTGCCTTCAAGAGCGAAGCCATCACTATGGCTGCGACTCACACCTTGTTGGTGACAGGCACGGCGGGTAGCAACCAAACCAAGATCACCTCGAACTTTTTGATTGTTGACCCTACTGGTAACAGGAACCTGGATCTCCCGGCTGAAGCTTCTTGCACTGGACTCCTTCTTCTCATTATGAACAATGCCACCGCAAGTTCCTCTGAGACTATTACGCTTCGAAATGACGCTACTGACACAATCCTTACTATTGATGAAGGCGAGACTGGTTTGGCCTTTTGCGACGGAACCACGTGGCGTGGACTTGTTGGTGGAAACACTTGATCCTGAACCCCTGACTCGGGGGGCAATCGTCCCCCGGATCACTTCCCTTTGGAGGCTTCGATGGCTTCAGGCTTCGTCACAAATACAGCAAAGACATCTATCAGTTCGACAAGTGCGTTTACTTCAACGTTACTTGCCGAGCAGACAACAGGAACCCCAAGTGACGCCCGTTCTAAGGCGTTGCCGGGTTCATGTTCGTTTTCTCAGCTAGATATTGTTTTTACATCTTGGGCTGATGCCACAAAAACGTTCGACGTGTATTTGACTTGGGACTCAGCCGGTGATGATCCGTTGACTTCCAAAGCAGAAAGCATATCGGTTACTGAAGGTGGCACTTCAGGTACGGTTCATACCGTAATCTCACTGGATAAGTTGTTTATTACTGCACCATCAGGCCAAACAACTACAGGCAAGTGTTATCTCTGGATCAAGCCAGGTGAAGCTTGTGTTGTTGAAAAAGCACGACTTCATTGGCACGACAAAACATAAGGGGGCCTCATGCCAAGCTTCAATTCTAAGTTTTCAGGTGGCGGGGGAGCACTTGTCGTCACCGACCTTGAGGTCGATAGCGGTACACTGTCCATCGATGAAACGAACAATCGTGTAGGTATAGGTGACACCGCCCCTGGTACGCAATTGCAACTCAAGGGAACGGCCCCGTATGTAACGATTCAAAACTCAACCTCTGAAAACTCAGATGGTGGTTGTGAGTCAAAGCTGATCTTTGAAGATCATGCAAATGCATCTCTTGGGCAGATTGAAGTAAGCCATAGCGGCTCATCGGATGACACTAAAGGCAAGATGATCTTGTCTACACATACCGGTTCGTCGTTGACTGCTGCGGTCACGATTGACGAGGCCCAAAAGGTAACGGCGGCTGGCGATGTTCAAGTCACTGGTGACATCATTCTCGACGATGGTGGATCACTCAAAGAGGCTGGTGGCGTTGCTGCGATTACTTTTGATGGTTCCGGCCACGTTACGAAGATTGGTCAGGACTCACCATCTACAGGTCAGTTCTTAAAATATGATGGCGCTAAATGGGTTGCTGATGCTGTTGCTACTGGATCAAGTGCTGCAGACGACATTACTACAGGTGACGCCGCAGTCACTATTGCAACCACTTCGGGTAACATTACTCTCGATACGCAAGCGGGCGATGCTGATATTGTTTTTAAAGGCACGGATGACACTGCCGACATCACGGCTTTGACGCTTGATATGTCAGACGCTGGAGCGGCTTTGTTTAATGCTGGTGTAACCGTTGGAACGGACCTCATCGTTTCTGGTGGCGATGCAACATTGGGCACTGCCGGAAATACAACAGCAACGACGATCAGCACCGTAACCAACACAGGAACTACTGTTGGTAAGTCTCTGACCATTTCTGCAGGCTCAACGACCACAGGCGCAAACAACCTAAATGGTGGTGATTTGATTCTCGCCTCTGGCGGCGGTGACGGTACAGGCACGTCGAGCATGCAGTTTAAGACCAAAGTTAGTGGTACAGATGCCGCCGCAGAACGTATGCGGATTCACACCGATGGTAACGTCGGCATTGGAACAAACCAACCGGGCAACTTGCTTCACATGGCTGGAGCAGATGCGTACCTTTTGCTTCAAAACACAACGGATGAGAATGGTGAAGGTGAGGCAGAAACTCGCGTTCTTTTCGGTGATCATTCAGGTACTGGTTTAGCCATGATCGAAGGAAGTCATAGCGGCACAGGCAATGACACCAAAGGTAAGCTTATTGTTTCAACCAATAACGGTAGTTCGATAACGGCTGCAGTTACGATTGATGACACCCAACTGGCAACGTTTGCAGGCGACGTAAACGTTAGTGGATCGACGGCTCACGCAGCATCGTTAACGGTTGATGGTGCTTCAGCTTCCGTGGCCCTAAAAGAAATGGCGAATGCGCCTGCAGACACCGCAGCTTTTGGTCAGTTGTGGGTAAAGAATGCCACACCAAACGAACTGTACTTTACAACGGATGCCGGTGACGACATTCAGCTTACATCTGGCACGGCTACTGCTGGTGGTGGTGGGACTACGTTGGACGCAAACCTAATTTTTCATACCCAAGTATTTGGACGATAAGGAAATACAATGGCAGTAATTGCAAAACAAGAACTAAGCGGTGGGGCGGACGGTATTGGCATCAAAGTTGCAGCCACATCAAGCGCTGGAACTACAATTCATACAGCGAACAACGTTACTGGTGCTGGTGAGTATGACGAAATTTATTTGTATGCGTCCAATACACACACCTCTGCTGTAACTCTCACCATTCAATTTGGTGGGACAACATCGGTTACAAATGATTTAAAGTACACTGTTCAACCCAATGAGACTTTGCTTGTCGTGCCCGGTTTAATTCTACAAAACTCATTGGTTGTAAAGGCATACGCAACAACAACCAATGTTGTTTCGATTCACGGCTTCGTAAACAGGATCACCGCTACTTAATGGCTAGACGATCAACCATCCCTGGAAACTTCAGTCACACCAGCTTGGGTAGGGATTACCATACTCAAAAGGGTTGGAGACGGTTTTACTTTAGCGATTCTCGATGTAGGTTACAGAATGACCAAGGTGTGACTGTAAGCAGCAGCGCTGCTGCGCCTTGCTCAGTAGATGAGAGTTCAGGCAACACGGTCATTACGTTTTTGACGGCTCATGACGGCGCTGGGTCTCTTTTTACTGTAGATGGATTTGTTGGCGGCATTCCACTTTTGACTGATGAAGGTAGTGTTCTCACCTTCGGTAAACCATTTACGTTAAAAACCATGATTGAGTTGGTTTCAATAAGTGGAGATCATTCTGATACTAGTGGCGAAGACATGACTCAACCCTGTATTACCATGGGTTTAACGATGGAAACAGGCGTTGATTTTGCCAACGACACATCAAGACATATTGGATCTGGAGTTCAAATAGGCGCTCGAAGCAGTCAAAGTGAAACTGTGGGTGAAGACGCTAAGTATTTTACTGAACAAACTGCAGATAGTGCTTCGGGCGGTCAAATTAGGCAAAGCCCCGTGTTAAGCGACAACTGTAAACTGTATATCACTGAGTTTCAGGTTGGCCCCGACATGTCGACTTCAGATGGGAATACACGAATACTCAGGCAGGCTTTTAAAGCGTCTGGTGATGATTACGCTACACCTACAAATACTATGACGGATCTTGACGCAACAAATCATAGCGGATTTAACAATGCCAATACTGAAGTTACATTGTACGCGGCGATAGCCGACATTGAGCAAGATGCGTTCAGTGGCAACACCGCCTGTGTTGTAACGTGCCGTCTTTGGTATATGGTAGAAGGTGATTTTTACAATGGCTTTGGTGGAAGTGGATCAGCATGAGCAAAGTACCAGGAAATATTTCAGGTAGAAGCTTGGGTATACGAAGGCGAAAACATTTGGGTTGGCGCACATTGGATATTAAGGCTCCAGACGTTGTAGCAGAAGACCCAAATAGCCACATTTCCGCTTCTGCAACCACTGGCGGAAACACGGTTGTCACCTTCAATGGTTCCTGTAGTCACAATACGAATGATGGAATCGATATGGCTGTTTTTGGATTGCCATTGACCAACAATTACGGCGATGCCATAACATTTACCACACCGTTTTCTATTAAGATTCAGGTTGAATTTATTGGTTGCACAGGAGACTACAAAGGCACGAACGAAGCTATTCCTTGTTTTGGTATGGGGATCGGTCAAAATGGTTCTGATTTCGACAATACAAACAACCACTGGATTATGAGTGGGTTTGTATTTAATTCTGCCGCAGATCCACCGACTTTAAAAATGTACAACAATAGGGCAAATGGTGAGACTGGACAATCAGTAAACAATGGATCGAGTATGAACGCGGGTTCAGGTTTGATGCACGGAACGATTTATGTCGGACCTGCTGTTGGCACAAATAGAGATGCTGAAAGCGTCATGATTATGACCAACACAACTCAATATTCGGGAACGTCCTATGCGTATGACAATGGACCAACAAGTTTAAATTACGATCTTCCTAACGACGCATCTACTTTTGATTCTGATGATCAGGTTTATTTGTACGCTTTTTTTGGAACAAATAGTACATCTAGTCTTAATTATACTGGAAAAACAGTGCCTGTACTTACTTGTAGACTTCGATATCTAATTACAAGCGATCCTGGTGGATGGGGAGGCACTGGAACATGACAACAGATGATATCAACAACTCGAACACTTCGGCTAATGTTAATAGTAGCGATTGCGTCCAGAGAATTGACGGTGTCACGTCAAGCTGGACAGAAACTGTAGTCAATGCCAGAGTAGAAAAATCGATTTGGGATGCTGCTTTGGCATCTGCCGATGATGCCCTTGTTTTGGTACAATGGCTCGAATCACTTAGACCATAGGAGACACCATGGAAACTTTGAAAATTAAACTCTCATCACGTAAGTTTTGGGCCGCATTTCTTGGAGCACTTTTGCCTCCGGTACTCGCATTCTTGGGCGAAGACATTGCGCTCGGTGAAGCATTGAAGCTTTCTGCTGGAATTTGCGTTTCTTACATTCTTGGCCAAGGCTATGTGGACGCAGCCGAAAAGAAAGCCGTGGCCACAACTGGCGACTGAGATAAGCAACTAAATGGCGATAACTTCTACCAAATTTGACCGTGCTGTATCCTACAAGGTTCTGCACGATGCAAACATGAACAATGCAGCACAGAAAAATGTCACGGACGGTCCTGGCAAGCTGCATTCGGTAAAGATCGTCAACGGCAACGATGCTGCGGTTTATGTGAAGCTGTTCAATGAGTATTCAGCAAACGTAGGATCTACAGCACCTGATTGGGTGTTTTCTTGTCCGGCAGCGTCTACATACACGTATGAAATTCCTGGTGGAGTTTCGTATGATGCACTTACTGTTTGTGCGACTGAAAACGGAACTCCGAGTGATAACACTGCGCCAAGCGTTTCTGGCAATGAGACGATCGCTGTAACGATTGTAACGAGTGTTTAGATGGCTAATTTAACGTCGAGTCTGACTGATCTTGCAAGCAAGCTTGTAGTAGATGTCAAAGCGGACACAAACGAAGCTGAAAACGTTACTGCTGCGTCTGCCGGTAAGGTATACGTGATTGAGATTGACGCTACGGCTGGTATACCTACTACACTTGAGCCTGCGTGTTATGTAAAGATTGCTAACGCATCAAATATTACTGGCGGCGGAGGCTCTTCTACAATTCCAACAATTACTCTGTATGCCCCACTTGGGGTTGTAACAACATATGTAATTAGCAATGGTTGGGAGTTTGATGCAGGGCTTTCATTTTGGTGCGTTACAACTGCTGCATTGTCTGGTGACGATAGTCCAACTGCAGATATTAAAGTTTCTATAGTTTCATCATAAAAGAGGTAAACATGATTCAAGAGTACATTAAGAAAGCTAAAATTGAAATGCAACTGAAGTTTGGTAACAAGAGAAAGGCTGTAGAATGTCTTTTTGCAGCTATCTCATTGCTTGAAGATGAAATAAAACAAAAAGATTTGGAAATCAAAGCTTTAAAGTCTTCCGCCAAGAAGCCTGCAGCCAAGAAACCTGCGGCTAAAAAGCCTGCAGCTAAGAAGCCTGCTAAGAAATGATCTTGGAACTTGGATGACAAAAATGGAACCAATAACGCTGACTACAATTGCTGTTCTTGCATCTTTGGGGGTGGGCTTTGGTGCTGGTTGGGGCCTCAAGCCCGACGCTGGCGCTAAGGCAATTGAAGCGCAAACAGAAGCGATCAAAGAGTTGAATAACGGCAACGAAGCGTTGGTCACTAAAGTCCAAGAGGTAGCGGTCGAAGAGGCTAAAAGGGAGTCTGCTATTGCTGACAAACTTACAGATATGCCACCGCCCTGTATTACGGAAGTAGGTGGAGATCCCATGTCGCTTCAGTGTATGTGGGCTTTGTGTATTCGAACCGGTGAAACAGATAAGCAACGATGCGAGCCGTCCAAGTTGACGGATAAGCTACTCGGGTCTTATAGTTGTACTGAACCTGAGTGACAGGAGTTATCATGGATTTTAAAGATATGGTGGTGCCTGGAATCACTTTGGTATTCGCAACCGGTATTGCATTCGCGTCTTTTGAATCTGCGGCTCAAGATGTCAATGAACTTGGTACACGTGTCAGTGCGCTCGAAAACAAGAAAGCTGTAAGTGTAGGAAAGCAAGAAGTTGTTGACGTTAAGATTGAAGGCATTGAGCAACGTTTGGATAAGATGGAAGAGATTGTTCAAAAGATGCTGGAAAACCAACAAAAACAAGCGATTAACATCGCCCAAATCTGCCAAGCCACCAACGCAGAATGTAGTCCATAATATGCGCCCACTTATTTTAGATTATGTCGAATCTCTTGGTCACACTGTGTTTGAATCAGGTGAGTACAACCTGAACATCATAGGCATACGTAGCCGGAATCATAAAGCCAACAGCTTTGATGACCGTATCTGTGTTGTGTTCAAGGATGAGCAGGGTTGGATTACACGAACATGGGAGTGTACGACTGAGCCTGGAAACTACTGGTTGGAAAATCCCTCTCGTGTTGAAGGAACTGCTATTCTTGTCCCTGGGCAATACCGATCTGTCTGG
>CEUX01027758.1_pt1 | contig 27795 bp, 44 predicted proteins | sample 531361 | NCBI WGS metagenome assembly CEUX01 (sample SAMEA2622736, study PRJEB7988) | marine metagenome | isolation source: saline water (ENVO:00002010), including
ATTTGCAACGGCGAAGAACTGGTTTTGACGGTTGCAAAATATCCCCTGATTGCCGGCGGTAGAAAATACGTGCTTGGATGCGCAAAAGCTGGCAGTGGCTTGTGGGGGCAAGACATATCCTAAAAGGAGGTTGGTTTGTCTGTTGTAAATCGTGGTTCTAAATGGATTGAGAGGCGACGGGAAAAGCTAAACGAGCTATTTCCTTGTGACATTGGTATTGGTGATCGCGTGATTATTTCAGCGGGGCCAAACCAAGAAATAGTCGGTCGCATTGTCGAGGAAAAAAAGGAGGTGAGGTACGACCTGCGGTCAAGCTCGCTGAGAGAGCAGCCTGTTTTTCAGGTGGAATTGATTGATCCGCCGGGCGTGGTGCTTGAGCATTGGCACACTCGGTACGAGGTGTCTTATTCACCAACACGCGAGGAGATTTGGTCTAAAGCAAAAGCTATTAGAGAATTTAACGAAGAAGAAAGGAACAAGCGATATGAGTGAAACAAAGAAACGAACCCCAAGGGTTTCTAAAAGTGCAGAGCCAAAAACCTTAATGTCCAAGATTGCTTCAGTGATTGTGACTCTTGGTGTGTTGGGCAAGGAGTCAAGAAACGCATTTGACAAATACGACTACGCTTCAATTGATAAATTTTTAGAGCATGTCAGGGAGGTTATTGGCGAGGCTGGATTAGTTGTATTTCAAGATGAGATTTCTGTCGAGCATTTTGAAAGACAGGCCGGAGGCAAGGTAAAGCCGTGGCAGACCTACGTGTACGAATTTCGAATTTTTGACGAGCTGGGAAATTCAACACAGCCGCTTCGCCGAACTGTGTCGGTCCCATTTAATGGGGCGCAGGCAAGTGGGTCGGCGCAGAGCTACGCCTTAAAGCAGTTTTTGCGTTCCACGTTTTTAATTGCAACCGGAGACAAGGTGGAGTTGAATGATGCAGATGCGACGGCAACCGACACCTCCCCCATAGTTAAGAAAACGATTAACGCAGAACAGCAAGGCCAAATTGAAAATGCCATGTCTTGGATGACTGAAGACGAAAAGGCTGCGGAGCTGAAAAAATGGAACGTGCAAAGTGTTGCTGATTTGTCAGTTAGAAGGTATGAAGGGTGTATGAAATATCTGGCGAAAATGAAGCCGCAGGAGGTGTAATTGTGTGGAGGCTGTATGACATGGCTGCGTTTTGGCTTTTGCCGGCAGGTTGCAGGAGACGAGGTGCAGTGATTACAGACGAAGAATTTGAAAAAATTTACAACGATGTTGTTAGGGCGATGAAAGTGGCAGATCAGCCGGAAGATGATTATGTGCGCACCTCGTATGTAGACTGCCCGATAGAAATTGAAGCCGGCCTGTTTCAAATGCTTGACGAGGATGAAATGATGTTTATTCTTGATCAAGAATACGAGGTGCTTGTTACTTACAACAGGGAAGGTGATCCGGTTGGTTTTGTCGGCTATTACGAGGATCGAAATTGGGTCGACATTCACACTCTGTTTATGTACGTGGATTATTGTCACTACTGGGCAATAAAAGAGCAGATTTTAGCTGTGGTCAAAATTGCCAACGGTAAAAGAGTGCGAATGTTTGCGCCCGACCAAATTCCACCGGATGCGCAGCGGGCTTATTACGACTGCGGGTTGGAGATGACGATGCAATCAAACGGTGCAACGAGGTGGGTCAAGCCAGTCAGGGGGTAAGGTGAACCAGTTTCAGCGAACAGACGAGTGGCACAAGCAAAGGATTGGAAAAATAACGGGAAGCCGAGTGCCTGCAATACTTGGCCAAAACCGATACGCGAGCAGAGACGACGTGTTGCGAGAAATGGTGCGATCTCATTATGGCGCCGAGGTTGAGTTTGCTGGCAACGTGGCTACGGAGTGGGGAAACAAGTGGGAGCCGTTTTGTCTGGAGCAGTTTGAGCTTGCGACGGGTCATTTTGTTGTTCAAAGCGGCTTGCTTTACCACCCCGCTGTTGATTATTTCGCCTGTTCGCCCGACGGTCTTATAAACGACGACGCAGGGGTTGAGCTTAAATGTCCTCTCCAGCGCGAGCCAAGCGAGGTTGTTGCCGATAAGCAATACCATTCACAGGTTTACTTTTCGATGGTCGTGTCGAACAGGAAAACGTGGTATTTGTTTGCTTGGCACCCCGACAAGGGCCATTCCTGCGAGCGCTTCGAGTGGGACGCAGCGCTGGCTTGGTGGGCAGAAAATGTTGGCGCTTTGCAAATTTTCCACAGCGAGTATCTTGATACTATAAACGATCAGGATAAATTCAATGTAATGCTTGAGCCGCTGGTCGCGGACATGGAAGATGACCAGCAATGGAAAGGGATGGCCGAACGGTATCGGCGCTTGAAGCTTGAACGTGATGAAATTGATCGTCAACTCCAGCAGGCCAAGGATGGCTTGTTAGCGCTTTCTGATGGAAAGAAATCTCGCGGCGCCGGGATTCTTGTTTACCCGCATAAAACGTCGAGCGGGAAAGTTAATTGGGTTATTAAGTAAGGTGTGCTATGAGTAGTTACAATCGAGTAGTTTTAATGGGAAACCTGACAAGGGATTTTGAGGTTAGGCATACTCCAGCCGGTACAGCCGTTACAGACGTTACGGTGGCGGTGAATCACCGAGTAAAATCTGGCAACGATTGGATTGACGAGCCAACATTCGTCGATGTTACTTTGTGGGGGCGAACAGCCGAAATTGCTGCGGAGTATCTTTCTAAGGGGTCGCCGATTTTTATTGAGGGGCGATTGAAGCTTGATCGTTGGGAAAGCGACGGCGAATCGCGCAGCAAGCTCAAAGTAGTCGGTGAAAAACTATGTTTGATGCCAAGGGGTCAGGACGGCGGGGCGCCGTCAAAGGTTGCTGTGGCGGCAAACGATGATCTTCCATTTTAGCCAAGCGCTTGAGGCTTGATATCGAGCGTCGGCCTGTTTGGTCAGGCAAGGTTCGTTTAGTTCACGAACTTGAATCCTTTCGGGGCCAGCCTGCGCATTGGCGGGCTGGCCTTTTTCAAGGAGGTTAAAATGGAATTGTGGGATCATCAGAAACGTGGCATTCAAGAAAGCCGGAACTGCTGGGCGGATGCGTCTATTCAATCATGGTGCGTTGTAGCCCCTCCCGGTGCAGGCAAGTCGATGATGATGCGGCGAATGGCCATACCGGCAACTGAAAATGGAAAGCGCGTTTCTATCTACTTGCATCGGCGCATGCTGACAAGGCAAACGATAGATTTGTTTCTGAGCGAGGGCGTGGATTTTGGTGTGGTTGCAAATGGTTTTGAGGAATATGAAAACCCAGAATCTAAATTGCAAATTTGCAGCTTGCCAACTGTTTACAGCCGAATGGAACGATACAATTTTCGCTGGCCTTATTCTGATCTCGTAATTGTCGACGAAAGGCACCAGCAAGTTGAGCGGCAGGCTGCGGCGGTTTTTGGCCGTCACATGAAAGAGGGCGCACAGGTGGCTGGTTTTACGGCAACTCCGGTTGGTCTTGACGGTCATGCGCAAAAGCTTGTGAACGCTGGAACGTACAAGGAGATGCTTGATGTCGGTGCGCACCTGCCGGTCGATCACTACATGCCTGATTCGCCTTCGTTGGACCGGTTGCGGGCCGCCAAGATTTCTAGGCCGGAAGATATCGCTTTGAATCGGGTGCCGACGATTTTCGGAAGGGTGTACGAGAATTGGCAACGATTGAATCAAGAGCAACTTCCGGCGGTCGGGTTTGCGCCGGGAGTTGAGCAGGCAATTTGGTTTGCCGATTTGTTTAGGCAGAAGGGCGTGGCGTGTTGTTCGTTAGATGCCAGTACGACGGTTTTTGTTACCAAGAACAGCAACGGCGTTTTAGTCAAAAAAGAATATACGACGGATTCGGCAACTAGGCGGGAGGTTTTGGAGGGCAGTGAATCTGGAAAGTACAAAATCGTCTGGAATCGGTTTATATTGAGAGAGGCCATTGATTTGCCAGCTTGGTATCATTGCATCCTTTGTACGACGATGGGCAGTGTGTCGACCTATTTGCAAACGACCGGAAGGGTGTTGCGCAACTACCCAAGTTACAATAGGGTCATACTTCAAGATCACAGCGGCAACATTGATCGGCATGGGTTCTGTAATGAAGAAAGAACGTGGATTTTGGGTTGCACGAACCAATCTTTGCTTCAACAACGAACCAAGAAGCTTAAAACGAAAAAGGAAATTGTCGAGATTGTTTGCCCAAGATGCCATGCCTACCGGACACATGGCGCGGACTGTCCAAAGTGTGGATTTAGGTATTTGAAAAACACGAGAAGCGTTCGTATGCTTGACGGCGAATTAAAGAAGGTCGACATTCACAAGAGAAAAAGCGAGCGGCAAAAGTGTGAGCAAATTTTCAAATCATGCTTGTATGCGGGCGCTCGCTCCGGTAAGACGTTTCAGCAGGCTGTTATTATCGCTCAAAAGAAGGCGGAAAAGCAGCAGGTGGAATGGGATAGCCGGGTGCTAACAAAATACGACACAAAAGCCCTGTGGAAGCGAAAGATAGCAGACGCCTTCCCATACATGGCAAAAAACCGAAAATAAACGTACCGAGGTAGGTAATATGAGCCATCCTTCCAAGCAGAAGGGAAACGGATACGAGCGCGAGCTTGTTAAACTGATTCAAGATTCGGGCATGAAAGCCAAACGAGCTTATGCCTCAAATGGTGAATCGCTTGGATACCACGCCGAGGTTGATTTAGTTTTCGGAAACGACAATTACAAGGTACAGGCAAAGAGGCGAAAAAAAATAGCGGACTACTTGCAGGTGGGGGATCACGTGGATTTCGTAGTTTTTAGGCAGGACCGGGGAGATAGCCTTGTGCTAATGGATTTGTACCGGTTGCTTGATATTCTCAAGGCGCTCGAAAACGAGCAGGACACGGATGGAAGTTCCCAAGGACATAGCCGAGCAGTATTCGAGGATGATTGAGGTCCAGTTTTGGCGCGGCAATCAAGATCAGTGCCACGAAATAGTTGACCTTGCATTCCGAGAAGCTTTGAGCCGCTACCAATCGGTGGTCGACGATGATACGAGCATCTCTCAGTTGTTTGATCAGAAAATTGTCAACGCGCTGGAGAGTGTTGGGGTTTTGTACGTGCGGGATTTTGAGGGGGTCACGAAAGAGCAGCTTAGTTCTATTGCTCAGTTCGGCACGATCACAATAGCTTCAATCTGTGAAGTATTGAGTCATTACGGTTTCACTTTACGAGACACAAAAGCCTAATTTTGTCAGGAGGGATTTATGGCAGTTCGTTCCAAGTTTGAAACGTCGTCGGATCGGTGGCTGGAGGAAATTGTTGCATTTGCTTTGAGTGATCGTTGGTCGGTCGAAATGAAAAAGCTCCCGATCCACCAGCGAATGGATTTTGCAATGGTCAAGCCGGACGGTTCAATTGGCGCCTTGTGTGAGATCAAGGTCCGCAAGTTTAAATGGGGGGATTTTCCGGACGTGATCCTGTCCGCCTCAAAAGTGAAATACGCAAAAGAAATGTGGTCTGCTTTTGCCCTGCGGACGATATTGGTGGTAATGGATAAAACCGGAGAAATTCGATATTTGCCGATGGAAACGATGGAATACCCGCTGGCCTATGGGGGGCGAACCAAAAGCCCGCGAGATGAGCAAGATTCTGAGCTGATAGTTCACGTGCCGAATAGCGATTTTGTGACGTTGACCTCAGTTGACGTAAATATAAAAATGGCAAGTGAAATGTAACCAAGAAAGGCAGGTGATCGCATCTAGTGCGCCGATGTACTTGCCATCGAAAAAACCGCACGTGATGGGATGTACTTATGATGGAATTTCAACCCGCCGAAGTGGCGCGTATTGAGGAAATGGTTTCGGAGGCAATTGCAAAGTCCAACTTGCGCCGGAGTCAAAAATTTGCTATTCGTTTGCGCTATGCCTTGTCGCCAAAGTTCAGGGCAATTTTAAACGATGCAATAGAAGAAAAATACTCTGAAGAAAACCCAACCGCTCAGGAAATTGACTGGGATAAATTTGCCGAATTTCTTGAACGTATTCTACCGTTAATTTTACAACTGATTATAGGACTGATGTAATGGCAATAATGAATTGGAAAACGACTCTTTCGGGATTGATTGGCGCGCTTGTTGTTGTTGGTGCAGAGGTGCAAAAGTTTTTAGACAACGACGTGGCAACACAGCCGGACTGGAACGTAGTAATCGGCGCCGTCGTGCTTGCCATCGGCCTGTTCTTTGCAAGGGATGCTGACAAGTCCAGCAAGGCAACCGGCGTGAAATGAACGAGCAATCCCTCCCGCCGGATTTACTTGTCGGGCCGAGCGTAGCGGCGGCGGATGGTGAACTGCCCGCCATGTGGCATATTAGCTTAAAGCTGAAAGCCGTACACGAGTCAGGGGTCGATGGCACAGGGGTTACGTTTTCAATAAACGATACCGGGGTGTTTGAAGAACACGGCTACTTCGGAAATCAAGAGTTTGACTTCGAGCATTTTAATTCAGCCGGCGGTGGCATGAACGACCGCAATGGTCATGGCACCCACTGCTTTGGAATTACAACATCGGTAGCGCCCGGATCGGTTGGAATCTGGACGAAGGTTTTAAGCGACCGGGGCAGCGGGTCAACGACCGGAATTGACCGGGGTAGAATTCATGCCGCAAAACAAGGTGCCGATGTTGTTTCAGAATCGCTAGGTGATGGCGGCGGTCCTGTTATACGTGATTCCTACCAAGCTATAGAAACGGCTTACAGTGAAGGCGCTTCTATCTGTGTTGCGGCGGCTGGAAACGCAGGTTTTAGTGGGCGCGGCTCTACTGTCGGCAGACATGCAAGTTACGACAACGCATGGTGTCAGGGTGCTACAAAGCGGGACGGCTCAATTGCTAGTTTTTCCAGCGGAGGCAAAACGCTGGACGCAGCAACGCCCGGCCAAAGCATTGTTTCCTGTGGCCTGAAAAGTTCATGGCATTGGGTAACGATGTCCGGCACCTCAATGGCTACTCCTTTTATGGCGGGCATTTTTTGCTTGGTCATTCAGAAACGACGTATGATTGGCAAGCCGGATTTGATTGGCAGAAACGCTTGGATTGAATTCATGTTGCAAGAGGGTTTCATGGAGGATCGTGGCGACGAGGGGCATGACTCAAGATTCGGCCACGGCGTTCCATCTATTGACAAAATTTTAGACGCATTGATTGATCCAGAATGGGTGTAAGAATGATTCTGCTGCTAGCGCTTTGCTGCTTGTTTGTTGAGGACAATGTAGAAACGACACCCGTGACATTTTACGAAGCCGACTCCGCAACCGTAGTCAAGAATGGCGACAAGGTGCGGGTGATGCTGGAGGGCAATTCCGGTCAGGTTGGCTACGGCGTGGTGGTCGACACAAAAAACGCGAACCTTCAATACATTGAAGTACACGACGAAGAAAAGCCATTTCCGCCTTCTGTGCTTGAGCCATTTGAGCCGGGCAAGTTTCTTGTTGCTGGCCAGCCGGGATCGGTGTTCTGGATTTCCATACGTGCCGAGGGAAGCCCTCCGGTTTGGATGTCAATTACCGTAGGCGAGCGCGGACCTCCGCAGACCGATCCGGATAATTCAATTTACGAATGGGTGTATGAGAATAAGCCGGACGATAAAAAAACAGCCGATGTACTGGCAAGCTATTATGCGGCGGCGGTTAAGGAGTGCAGGGATAACAATTACAATTTGCCGCAAGCCAAAACGACAGTTTCAGGCGCTCGCAAGCGGGCGCTTCTTTCTATTGACAGGCTTTACGTGGATTGGTCAGATTTTTTTTCTGGCCTAAACGATCTTATTGAGCCGACCGATAATGTCCCTGATTACCTGCAAAAGATTGAGGCAACGATTGGTGCGCTGAGGGCAAACTAAACTGCTCTCGACATTGGGCGTGATTGGCCGATACAACATTCCGTATCGTAACCTTTGGAGCCACCCAATGAAAAAACTTAAAACAGCTTTTGTGACCACGTGTCTTTTCTTCCTACTGTCTGCGATCTGCTTGGCAGACGAGCGCCGAGATGCGGCGGTCAAAATCGAATTTTCCATTCCTATCAACCAGCTTGGTTTTATTTGCCAGCCGGGTGAAAAGCCATCTTATTACGCTGGCGGATACGGGCGCGGTGTGATTGTCGGTGATGATCTAATTTTGACAGCCGATCACGTGATTGATGAGGCAGTCAGCTTCAACATTATTTTTTCTGATGGCAGCCAGATCACGAACGTCAAAATCCTGAAGCAAGACCCAAGTTCTGACCTTGCTGTTCTGGAATGTGAAGTTCCGGATGATTTGCCAATTGCCAAGATTGCAAAAGAGCAGAAACCGGAGGGCATCTTCTATGTATTTGGCAACAAGGATTATGAAGCCGAATGTCGATATGATGCACGTGGTTTTTGGTGGTGTGATTCGGAATGCACCCAAGGGGATTCTGGCGGGCCGATTTACAATGATCAGAGCGAGCTGGTCGGCATTGTGTCCGGCGGCTCTGTTTGGGTGAAAGAGCCAGAGGGCGGGCCAAAATCTTGCTGGCCTTTACGTGCTGGATCGCTGGAGTCAATCAAGCAGATTTTGAAGCAGGCCGGATATGCCGATCTTTATACAAAATCAGCAGGCAGTGTTGAATTCCTAGAATTCGATAAGGCTTACAACGTGGCGATGAAATCAGGACAGCCGCTAGTGGTGGTATTTGGCGCCAATTGGTGCGCCCCTTGCAGGAAGCTGAAGCAAGATGTTCTTGAGCCGTTGATGAAATCAGGAAAACTTGATGATTTCCTAGTGGCTTACGTGGATGTCGACAAGAATCCGGAAATCTACCGAAAGTATTTCACGGGCAATATTTCAGTCCCTGCAATAGTTGCCTACCAGAAGAAGCCAGAGGGCTGGGAATACAAGCGCAAGAAAGGCTACCAGAGTCAGGCCAATTTCTTGAGGTGGATCACGTGGTAAATCGGATTTGCTTAGCCGTTATTTTGGCGCTAGTGATTTTGGCTTGTTTGCATCACGTGCAAGTTGATGTCCCTTGTGAGGCCTGCGGCCAGCCGGCTCACAGGGAGTCGGTCCTTTGCCGAATTGCCAGCCAATGGTCGACACACATGCACGACTACTGTGGTTTCGGTCGGTGAAAACGGACGACGTGATTGACGGCCTTTTGCTTTCCATTTTGGTGCTGGCTCTGCTGGCGATTTTGGCATGAATGAAAATGAGTGGACGGAGTTCATTTTGGCAAATGAGCCGATGTTCAAGAGCAGCCAATTTGATGGCCGATTATGGGACCGCACAAGACCCGACATAATCAGCAAGGATCACGTGCTTGAGGTCGACTGGAGCCACAAGTGGAAAGAGGGTGTCGGTCAGGCGGTGTTCTACAGGGAGATGACAGGCAGGCGGGGAGGCTTGTTGCTGCTATTTCCGGAGGGGGTAAACTCTGAGAAAGAGAGGTTACGTGCTTATCGGGCTTTGGTGGCCTGCAAGGGTTGCCAGATTGACCTGTTTTTATGGGATTGTGAGAAGCGGGGAATGTTGGATGGCTGGCAAGGGTGACAAGCCACGTGCTAAGGACGGCAAAAAGTACCGGCAGGGATGGGATCGGATTTTCAAAAAATCAGCCGATAAGAAATCCCCTGTAAGCAAACAAGAGACTAAGGATGGGGCTAAGTAATTCCCCGGCTCTGTGGATGCCAACGTGATAACAGGCCATTCTAGGGCCAATCTGGGCCATTCTGGGCTTGATCACGTGCTTGTGGGTCCGGTAGAACAAAAAAACCATATCAGCCGATAATCAGGAGCCAAAATGCCCCCAGTAAACTTAACAAGAAAGCAGAGAAGATTCTGCGAGGAGTATATGGTCGACATGAACGCGACCAGAGCGGCCAAGATGGCTGGCTATAGCGAGGCATCCGCCCAAGTGCAGGGGTCAGTAAACCTCAAGAAACCCGCCATTCAGGCTTACATAGATGAGATGCTTGCAGAGAAAGCCAAGCATTGTCACATAGACAGCAGATTTATCATTACCGAGCTAAGGAAAACAATGGAGGATGCAAGGGCCAGAAATCAGCATTCTGTGGTGGTCAAATGTCTGGAGAATCTGGCTAGGCACTGCGGATTTTATGCACCGGAGGCTTATGACATCACCACCGGCGGGGAAAAATTTAATTCTGCCGAAATACAAGAGGCGGACAGCTCCGCTCTGGACAAGGCCCTGATGATGCTCAGGCAGAGGTCGGACAATTAGCCTAACTACTTGCCCTGTATAGACTTAGGGCCAGCCAGAGAGCCAAGGGGCCAGCCAGATCAGCTAGTGTACAGAAGCCCACTATGGTGGACATTTGCACACTATTACCGCTGAGAGGGGTGTGGCACCCTGCCAGCGGCATGAATTCGGCCATAGAGGTCAGGGTCACAGCCAGCCCGGACAGCAGCCCGGACAGCAGCCCGGCAGGGCCGGCGGCAACGTGGTCCCCAAGGGGGGCAACGTGGCAGGGGGGGCGTCCCCCCGTGGGGGGGTGATCGGCAGGCGGGGGGAGGGCCATCGCCACTGAGAAATTTCGCGGACCAAAATCAGTCCTCTATCATCTTGATAGCAACTCCCCTCCCCGGATCGGACAAAACCAGCTTGGTGGTTTCGATCTCGCAATCTCTGAGGATGGTTTCGGCTTCCTCCCGGTCAGCTTCACTGAGTTCGCCTTCTATTTTCAGCTTGAGCATAGTCTTGGTGGCTTCGTCGATGGACTTAAAGACGATTCGCGGGTCGTCGATCTCACGGAGTTCATAGGCCCGGAACTTGACCATAGCCATCAGCAGTTCGGTTTCGAGTTTGGCGTTCTTCATTTTCCCATCTCCAAAAAAATTTTCGAACTAAAGTTTAACCTGCTATTGTTTCCACACTGATGATCTGCCATGCGTTCCGGTTGTCTGATTGTATCAGGTAGTTGATTGCCTCTATCTCGGTTTCGGCTTCAACCGTCAGGGTTTTCTCTCCTTCGAAGTATCGATCATTGTCGATGTAGTTGATTCGATATTTCATGTCAAAACGCGCAACATATGATTACATGTAGAGGGGGGCTAGTTCCGATAGACTCCGGCCCAGTATGGGTGTCCTGACTTGCTTTTTGCGTATCCGAAGCCGACTTTCTTCTTGTTGCAGAAAATCCACTTTTTGTGGGGTGGAGAGCAAACCCAAGCATTTAGCACCGATTTAGGCGTTTTGTAGCCTCTTGCTATAATTTGTTCGCCTCCGCCGTGGTACATACAGTTTTTCGCAGCCATGTGTTCGGCCCATTTTTGAGCAATCTTGCACAATTCCGGGTCTAGCTCTTGTTTTATCAGACAACCGCTTTTTGCCCGAAGTGCCTGACTTGCCTTGTAAAGCTCTTTTATCTCTGGCGGCCTGTTTATCAGGCCGGGGACATAAGAGGTAATTACTGCCATGCAGATGATTACCGAGGGGAGTGCTGTAATTCTCATTTCGCTTCCTTTATTCTTTTGCTTGCAATTTCAAAGTAATTTTCGTCGAGTTCAATTCCGATAAAGTTTCTGTCTAGATTTGCACAAGCCACTCCCGTTGTTCCACTGCCCATGCAGAAGTCTAAAACCGTCTCTCCTTCATTGGTGTAGGTCTTGATTAGGTACTCCATAAGAGCTACGGGTTTCTGGGTGGGGTGCAGCCGGCGGCTGCTATGCTCTTTGTTAAATTTCAAGATGCTTTTTGGGTAAGAATGAGTGTATGTTTTTTTTAACGCTTTCATTGAGTTCTTGTTCAGTATGTCCGAGACGGAGGGATTGCCCCCGCTCTTAACTGCCTTGTCTCTTTTTGTCATTATGGGGAAATATTTCATGTTCTTTTTGCTACCATTGGCCGTTTTCCCTTTTGAGAAAATGCAAATATCTTCAGCGGTGTTTAGCGGCTGCAATTTCGCTAGTTGAAAATTCCCGCCCTGTTCTTTTTGCCATATCCACCTATATCGAAACATTCCCAAATTGCTTGCCACCAGCACGCTCGAAAAGGGCTGTCCGGCAAATAAAACAATAGCGCCGGCTGGCTTGATAACCCGCTTCAACTGCTCCCACATTGGTTCCAATGGTATGATGCTGTCCCACTTGCAGGCCGTTGTCCCGTAGGGAGGATCGGCTAGCACCATGTCTGCCGACCCATCGGGAATCTCTCCCATCTTTTCTAGGCAGTCTCCTTGCATTAGTTTCATCACAACTCCTATGCGATTGTGAAATTAGCCCGCTTGAGTACCAGTTCGTTAAAGCCGCTGGCGCAGGCGTCAATCTGGTCGTCATGCTTGCCGAAGTAGAAGACTTTCGCTTCGTCGATAAACTCTTGGTTCCAAGCCCCTTCCTTGAGTCGAAACCTGCCGATACCGGCTTGAGTTGCCATTGCTTCAGCCCGGACCTCTTTGGCTCCGGTTGGCTTGCAGCAAGTAACGCGCCAGCCTGTGAGCATCCGCTTCATGGAGTCCATGAGGCTTTTTCCGGCGGAGCCGGGTTCCTGCTCAAAGTGGATTGCTGTTTTCCTGCCGTCCATTTCTGCCGTGGCTTGGATGATTGAATCTCGCTGGTGTGAGGCCCACTGGCCCCGGATGACATCCAGCACCCAGTAGTTGCCGTCTTTAGGATCATTCGGGCCAGCCTGTTCCACGCCGATTAGAACGCCTACCGTCCAGTCTCCGCCGCCTTCGGTGGCTGCCATGTCCCAAGACCTTATCTGCCTTGTGATTGGCCACTGTGGGCCAGCATGGACCGGGAACCACTCCTCACGGAACATTCCCCCGCCGCGAGGCACGGGCGTCTGTTGGTGCTGGCCGGCTGTAGCATACGGACCCATGACTTTTTCAAGCTCGTCTACCGTCTTGGCATCGAACCGATCTGGGAACAAAAGATCGCCCTCCTTCTCGCGCCAGTCTTCGCCGATGGATGTTTTGCAGTGCATGGCCTTTTCGTACCGCATGGGCAAGCATAGGTGTTCGTATCCAAGCTCGATTGCCAAGGCTGATGGGTCTTCTTCATGGAGCCTTTGCATAATCATCACGATTGCCGAGGAGTCCGGGTTAGTCAGACGTGTGGGTGCAGTCTCCGTGAAGAACGCAGCACAAGACTTCCGGTCTAGCTCTGACCGTGCGTCAGACACACTCAAGGGATCGTCGATGATAAGCCTGTCCCCCCTCCGCCCGGTTATACTCGCTCGCGTGGACGCCTGCCTGTACCCGGTCCTTTCGTTCTGGAAGTTCAGCTTTTGGTTCTGGTCCGCCTGCAGTCCGCAGGGCCACATTGACTGGAACCAATCGGAGGTGAACAGACGCCGAGCCTTGAGGTTGTCACGAACGGCAAGGGACTGTTCGTGGGCCACAGACAGTATCCGGGTTTCCGGGCGGCCCATTGGCCCCCACTCCCACATAGGCCAGAACACGCCGGTCAGCAGGCTTTTCATGCAACCGGGCGGTATGTTGATCAGCAGCCGGGTAATCTCTCCGCGAGTCACCGCCTCAAGGTGTTCGCACATCAGGTCGATATGCTTGCCGTGTGTGTACGGCTGGCTAGGCTCCAGTATGTGCCAAGCCTCCTTGATAAAGAAACTAAGGGACCGGCTGCAAAGCTCTTTAACGATTTCCTTCTCAAGCTTTTCCATGCCAAAATTGTAGCCAAGTGCTGGGTTGACGCCATACCACTATTGCGACGATAGTGCAAATGCCGTGCCGAAAAGAGTTTCAAAAAAGTTTTGTGTCGCAAGTCCTTTGGCAGCTTGTATTTACGCAATAGTGAAAATAAAACAAAAATAATGTTTCCAATATTTCACTATCGCAAGCGAATAACTCTACGAGTTAGTGCCAGCTAGGCGCTTACTCAGCCAACCCCGGCGGGGCCGGGGGGGGATTGTTCTTTGGCAATTTGAAATTCGTTACCCTTTAACTGAGGAGGATGAAGGTATGGTGTTTCGAAAGCCACAAAAGGTCCGGACGGCTGTATCAGATCAGACGCACTGGAACAGCGCTTGCGAGTGCTACACAGTGATCAGGTCTGAAATTCGGTACGGTCGCAAGGACAGGCTGCCGGTTATCTTCTACGCAATGAAGCGGTGCGGCAAGAAGTATGTGATACTGTCAAAGCATCGCAAGCTCAAGCCCGCGCAGGCTTCGTGCGAGAAGCATGACCGAAGGCTGAAGTGATTTTTCGGGGGTGGGCAACCGCCCCATTTCTATCTTGAAAGGATAAGCTATGAGTTACAAAGGAAAAGTTTTAATCGGCGATCTGGTGGTCATGAACGAACTGCCGAACGCGATAACGTTTGAAGTGGTAGACGCGAAAATGCACGAAGGCGTGCCGCATGTTAAACTTCGAATGTACCAGACCGATTACGCTGCCAAGTGGCATGATCAATCAATCATCCACGCAGTCGTAAGGCCGACCGTTGGCACCAAGCATTTGATTGACCTAATTAAAAAGGAAGTCAACTACGCAGGTGTCGGCGATCTCATGGAGATATGCGAAATGTTTGGCCACCGCTTTAAGATGCTTCGCCCAAATGAATTTGAGCGAGTAGCAGGCGAGTAGAAGCCCGGCCCAAGTCGCTGGCATAGCCACCGGGGGCTATTCAAACTACCCGGCTTTCTTTAACTCGAAAGGATGGCCATGAAATTCATGTATGACGATGGTGGTCGCAAGGCTGCTGGCTTCAAGGGAGAGGCTGGCGATTGCGTTTGCAGAGCGATCTGCATTGCTGCTCGGCTTGATTACAAGGAGGTGTACGACCGTCTTGCTGACGGGACAGCTAAACAGCGAGCCACTAAGCGAACCGGCAAAAGGAAGCGGTCGGCGCGAAATGGAATCAACTGCAAGCGCAAGTGGTTTAAAGACTACATGGGCGAGCTAGGTTTCGTTTGGACTCCGACGATGCTTGTTGGTTCTGGGTGCAAGGTGCATCTTGCTGAGGGCGAGTTGCCAGAGGGCAGGCTCGTTGTTCAGGTGAGCAAGCACCTGACAGCGGTAGTAGATCAAGTAGTTCGCGACACGCATGACCCGCGCAGGGACACGCACTACGTCACAAACGAGCGCAGAGATTTGAGGCCGGGCGAAAAACTTCTTGCAGACGGCAAGATCGCTGGAGTTTCAAAAAGATGCGTTTACGGCTACTGGACCTTAAATTAATTACGGGGGTGGGCAACCACCCTTTTCTTTTACACGAGAGGATAAGTTATGAAAGAATTTGTAGAGTCTGAGAAGGTTACGAACCGCGCACCGACATCAAGCTTCTTTTGTCCTGTTGAATTTACCGAGGGCTATCTTGAAGAAAACCCGGCAATCGAGCGGCTGGTTGTTCGGCTTCCGCAGAAGCTTCGTCCAAGAAATTTATTGACTATTAGAAATTTCCTTGGAGAATTTTGTAAGGACAAGGGCCTATGGATTCCAGATGTTCCTGATTGGATGATCATTAATGGTAAGCCGGGAGAGACAAAAATTCCAATGGTCGATGGAGAATACGTGTATGGCTTTGAATTTCATGCGTTCACACGAAAGCATGTTGACCACGAGTTTTACGACAAGCCGTACCTTCTTCCCGGCTGCTTGGACAGTTGCAAAGCGTTTCTTCGGGGGCTTCGATATGGAGCCGCTAGCATAAAGGCCACCTAATAACCGGGGGCGGGAAACCGCCCTTTCTTTTACACGAAAGGATGAACGATGAATAAGATTGATATGATTAAGCAGAGGCAAGAACAGGTTTGCGCAAGGATCAAGAAAGACATTGCCAAAAACGAGGAGTTGCTCGCGCAAATTGAGAAACTCGAACAAGACGAAAAAGAAAAGCGAAGACAAAGATCGTTTGCGGGAAAGGTGTCCGCTCTGCGCCGAAAGCACCCAAAACTACACGTAGAAAAAGACCCGACGATGCTCGAAGTTGGTGTGACGGACGTGTGGTATGTCAGTGATGACCGACTTCATTGTCCTGAAGTTGGCGGGCCTACGGTGACTGTCGTAGAAGACCCGTGGGATAACAACCACTTCTGCTACTCATGGGAACAGGTCTATGATCGTTGCCTTGAGATTATTGAATACCTAGATCACGGCGTTCAGCCGTAATGCAACTGACGGGGGCGGGAAACCGCCCCTTTCTTTACGCAAATTTGTTCACGTCGCAAGTCGTTTGCTGGCAAGTATTTACATAATAGTTAGAAAATCTTGCTGAAATTTAGCCAATATTCGACTATCGTAAGCGAACAACTCAGTGAGTTGTGACCGGCTTGCCGGCAACGGCTCGCCCAGAAACGGGCATGATCTTTGACAATTTGAAAAGCAGCGACCGGAGGAAGCCAGTTCGTTAAAAGGGGCTGGCGGAGATAACAAGGCCCGGCGCTAAAGCGGGAGTTCGCTGATGCGAGTCCTGACCTACCGGCGGATAAGCCGGGGGCATTGGTCGGCCAAGGGGCCGTGGCAACAGACAGCCTTAAACGCAATGCTCGCTAGGCATCAGCAAGATGGGTTCCCGCGAGCCGCTAAGAACTAGGGCGGTAAACCTCACAGTATGCCGGGGCGGTTGAACCACCCCTTGTGCGTCAGTCGAGTCCTTGTGCTTACGCAGGCACCACGGCTCGGCAGCTTGGGTTGCACTGGTTTGATTCCAGTGAGTCCCGGCATGCTGTGAGGATCGAGGTTCAGTAGTGAGCAACCGCTCGCTACCTATTTTTGTTTCTTTGAAAGGATGACTATGATTACTACATCTACCGATGCCGTTGATAAAGTTCGCAAGGCTTTTGACTTTTCAATTGACAAGTTTCCTTTGACTGGTCCGGAAAACATGAAGACCCCGTTCTACGGGCTGTTCCGATCCGACAGCATGTCGGCGGTAGGCTCTGGCTCGGTGTCTAGTCGGTATGTACCGCACACCACCGACGACGTTTGTGCCTTAGTCGACGCTGCTGCAAATGCGTTCGACGGCGAGATTGACGTTCAGTGTCTTTTCCGCGACGGCCACTACGTCACTATCCAGCCGACCAAGGAGAACCGGCTGGCTGTTTATGGCGACAAGGATAATGTTTGGCCGCGAGTCATGATTAAGGCTGGCTACGACGGCACAGCGTTCAAGGCTTCGATGGGCTACTACCGAGATGCGTGTCGCAACTTGGCGATGATGAATCAGGTTGAAGGTACATCGGTGTCCATTCGGCACACGTCCGGGCTGCGATGCCACATGGATGACCTGCTTGGCCAGTTCAACCAGCTAAAGTATGGCTGGACAAACTTGCGCGGCGTCATCATGAACCTGCAAAACCGAGAGGTGCAACTTGCTGACTTCTTGCGCAGCGTCTACGGCGAGGTCGACGAGAACGCTTCAAGCCGATCTCGCAAGCATCACACTTCTCGAACGGAAGCTATCTTCCGGCGAGTCCAGCGTGAGCGCTACACCACTGGCCGTGGACCAATGGGCGACGACTTTGTTGTGTCGGCGTGGGAAGCTTACAACGCTGTCCAAGGCTATGTCCAGCATGACATGGGGTGGCGTGGAGCAGGCGGTGACATGCAAGTTCCGTCAGGTCGCTTTGAGCGCATCATTCGTGCTGCGTCTAACTCGGCAGTCAAGAAGGCCGAGCAGATTGCTATGGCAGCATAGTAGCCGTGGGGCGGGCAACCGCCCCTTTTCTTTTAAACAATGGAGGATCAAGCGATGAACGATGAAAATGAATTGGTCGAAGTCAGAAAAACAGAGATGGCAGAAACATATTTAGTCCCAATGATGAAAAGTGAATTGTGGGCGATTGTAAGAGCAATTCCTGGCCCCAAGGACGACAGGATGCCTTTGTCGTGGATTCAAAAGAGGCTGCTCCAGATGCAGCACGCAACACTAACCAACACGGAAGGAGCGAACGATGGAGTTTCATGAAATCGAGGTAGTTCGCAAAAAGCGCCAAGCGGTCGAGGCTTAGTAATCGCCGCCCTGCTCGTTTAGTCGGGCAACCCGCTGTTTCCTTTTTAGTCGTTAGGCAGAGGCAGCGGTTCTCCTTATCAGTCGGTGGGGACACGGGTTGCTTCATTAACCCCCCGCCGGCTGTTTTTTTAACACGAAAGGACAACGGAGGATGTTATGGACAAATTGATCAAAGCAGTGAGGGAAAATCTTTCAAGTGATTCAAGCTGCGCTGATCAAACGCTGCGCGACGTTTCTGAACACGGTGCAGACGGTGGCTTCTCTGGATTTACATACTATGCAGACACGGTGCCGTTTGCCATGCTTCATATCGACGAGATCAGGGAGTGCTTGATTGATGAAGCAAGCGAGTTCGGGCTAAGGTCCGCAGCTTCAATGGTCGCGGGCTTTAGTTGCCTCGAAAATCAGGGGCTGTCCGACGATGATATCAACAGGGTTCTCTGGTCGCCGTCGGCAGCCTTTATCGACCACAAGGACGATGTAACAACCTTGGTGCTGAACGCTTTAGCGTGGTACGCTTTAGAGAAGGTTGCAAATCTATTCATACTAAAAGAGGAGGAAGTAGCATGAACAATGCAATAAAAGTAATTAGCCCATACAAGTACAACGAGATGTGGGTGTTTGACGACGAAACTACAGGGCTGGTTAAAGAGCCGTTTGTTTCTGGCGCCGACAAGATTATCGACGAAATGGTAAGTTCGCTGGACGATCCTGCCGACGGGTTTAACTTAATCTTTAGCCAGTACCCTTTTCCCGGCTACTCCGTGCGTTTAGATCGAAAGCGAGAAGAGGCTGACGGCTGGTGGTACTACAGCAAGCAGCTTGGCATGGAGGGATGGCTTTGCCCGGCGATGTTCCTGTACTACGAGACGGCGCCGGAAACGATTTACGCCAAAGCATCATCAAGGGGGGAGTGACCATGTTTTATCACGACTATAAAAATGCTTGCGAGCAGATTGCCGACGCAGCGAAGAATGTGCCAAGGCCGGAGAGGTCTGACTTTATTTTTAAAGAGGTAGAGTCTCACCGGTTTGTTACTCATCCGCGAAGGGCGCTTGCTGTCTTGCAGCACAGCAATTACTTAGACCTTGCCGAAGAGCGTCTAGGCAGGGATATTTTTAAGGCGGCTTCTTCTTTTGAGGAGCTGGCGCAAGAGCTTGCGCCTCACGCCATGTATTATGACTGTTTGGAGGAGTATGGCTATGAGTCGTTGCGTGATATGCGAAGGATCGAGGGGCGTTTGTCCGTGCTGCCGGCAAGAACCTAATGTTGACCACATGCTCGACAAGATCGAGGAGAAGGCGAGGGACATTGTTCGCCAGTTGCAGTGCGGCGTAATTTCTCGCAAGGAGATTCACCTCGAAGTCGATGGAGAGCTTTCTGATTTTGTCGACGAAGTGGAAGAGTGCGTTAATTACATTTTGGAGGACTTGAAAAATGCGAAATGTTGACAGCAGTTTGCGCGTGGAGTATTGGCAGTCAAAAGCCAAGGCTATGCAAGGCAGGATTGATGAAATAGAGAAGGAGGCGAAGCTTAACTCATCCAGCATCGCCAAGTTGTCCAATGACGTTTTAAAGATGAGGGAGTGGGCAAAGACTGTTGCCAAGCAAATAAAGGAGTTGCAAAATGAGCTTAAACAAATTAAGCCCAAGGAAGGCGATGGTGGCGGACACTCGAACGCCGAGGCTATATCAGGCCAAGGTGTCGCTGGACGAAAATAGGGTAAAGGTTGGTCGAAAGGTGTTTGACCGGAGCGATTGCAAAATCGTATTTGAGGACGGGTCAACTGAGGCCAGCGGCAGGTTTTACCTTGATGTTGGAAGCGAGCATTCCTTCCAGATTAGCTGGAGATAAAGCTGGTTTGCACTGGCTCCCACGCTATGATATAAATACGACGGGCGACTAGCTCGCCAATACTGTTTATTGATTAGATGGAGATGCTGATGAGATTGCCTAAGCAAAAGGCTGTCGTCACGAGTATCAGGGAGCCGGTGTGGATGAGCATCGGCGAGGTAGAGATGACCAAGGATCGTTTTTTCGTTCTGGGGGCGTCTTTCCCGGTAAAAGACTGTTGGTTCCGGACGGAGCCTAATTCGGACCAGAATTCTGGTAGAATGTTTGTCGATGTTGGTCATGACAAATCCTACCAGATTACATGGGGCTTGAAGGAGTGGGCGGAGGATCGAGGGGCAGGCTGTCGGCAGACGACACGATAAAAATAGCCCGCGCAATCGAAGACCCGGATCGCTGGGCCATTCGAATTACCTACATTCGCTCTGACAACAAAACCACAAATCGCATCGTTTCGCCCGTAAGATATTACAAAGCGAACCTACAGGCGCTATGCCTTGGGCGGGAGCAGATGCGAAATTTTGCTTTAGATGGAATTTTGAGCGTCGAACTGGTAGACGCTAGGGACTGCTTGATGCCAGAGCCAATAGAAAAGTGGCCTTCACCAGATTCCGGCAAGTAGTTAAAACACGGCAACGCATCCTTTCCGGGGCGGAGTCGCCATCCTCCTTAGCATTAGCTACGCGACTCCGCTGCCGTACACCGAAGGGGCAGGCTTAACCGCCCGCCCCTTCTTTTTTTATGCGCTACACGTCTGAAACGTCGACCCATTCCATGTAAAGGTTTTTGGGTGCCGGGTAGATAAAATCAAGAAAAGCATTAGGAAGCCAGATAATGTGTCCCTCTGCTTTGGATTCTCCTGTATGCCCGTAGCTCAGGTAAGAGTTTCCTTCTGAGTCCTCAAAAAGCCATTTGAGGTTAAATTTTCGGCCCTTGTCTCTTTCGAATTCTACATCCGAAAAACGTATAAAAAACTCGTCATGCCCTAGCCACTGGGAAATGCCGTCAAATATGCGGTCAGCCGATGAGTCAAACTCTGTTTTGTGGATGTTTAGTTTCTTGTCGCTGAACGACCATCCGATATAGTCCCGCTGTGGTTTGAAAGCAAACATACAAAGACAACTTCACCTTTTTAAAGTATCAGGATAAGATTTTGCTAGGTTACAATTTCACCGTGTAGGCTGTCGATGGCTTTAGCAACTGAACTTGCGTAATACCGTTGTTTTCGCAAAAACGGTCTGACAAACAATTTTTTGGTCGGGTTTTATAATGCCAACACAAGCCGAAATTATCAAAGCGATGGCTGCAAGTGATAAGAATGCCTCGCGAAGCAGGGTGCCAGCCGACTTCAAGGTTAGCAATGATTACCAGCTAGAGCAAAGCCTCCAGCAGTCGGGCGGTGGATATTCAAGTGACCACCGCAAAGAAGTGGAAATGTACACCGGCTGGAACTACGTTGCTATCCATGCGATTGCTACGCAGTGCGGTCAAGCTGCTTGCTATGCTTACACGGAGGAGGAGGCTGTCGGCTCGGTAATGAAGTCGATGTACAACGACAAGGACGATCAGGGGCGGCCCGTCCCGAAAGACAGTCCTCTTTTGAAATTTCTAAAAAGACCAAACCCTCAGCAGTCTGGATCGTCGTTCCGATTTGAAATGGCCTTGCAGCTAAAACTTACCGGCAAGGTTTTGATATGGAACATGACCAACACCTACGGCAAGGTTGTTCGAAGGTACATTATTCCAACTGCAATTGTAGAGCCAAAGCAGCCAAACAAAGATTTCCCAGAAGGCTACTACAAGGTCAAGCCTGAGCTTGCGCGGCAGGGCGGTCAGCAGGGCTGGTTCTTTGCTGGGCAGCACATGAGCAAGCTTCACTGGAACCTAGACGCTAGGCATGTTCAGGTCATCTTGGACCCGCACCCTGTATACAGAGACGATGGCCAGTCGTCGGTTGCTGCTGGCGCCTTATGGACCGACTCAGCAAACCACATTGACGCTTCAAGGACCAACCACATGCGGCTTGGGCCTGATCCATCGGTCCACGTTCATATTGCTGGCCAGATGGATGCCGCAGAGTTGAAAGGCGCTGAGGCTAGGTTTAACCAAAAGTATTGCGGAACCGACCGTGCTGGTCGCGCTATGTTTACAAGCGGTGATGGTGTTTCGGTTACGCCTTTGACCAGCACTGCCAGAGACATGGCATACGGCGAAGGGTTTAGCCAGATGCGTGATGCCATTATGGCGCTTCACAAGGTTCCGCCAACTGCGGCGGGGATCGAGCAGGCAACCGGCGGCGAATCTTTGTACGCTCCGCTCAAGCAGTTTATCTTCTTAACAATTCAGCCGATCCTGAACTTGTTTGCTGACGAAGACAATGAAAACTGGGTTTGGCAGTACGGCGAAGGGCATTACGTTGAGTATCGCGCAAAAGCAATCGACGAGCCGGAGCAAAGAAATCGCGAACACGAAATCTTGATGAAGGCCGGGGCTATCACCAAGGGCGAGTTGCGATTGCGAATGGGAATGCAACTGTTTGGCGACGAGCGAGACGAAGAAATTGCTGGTGCAGCACCCGCACCCGAAGCCATGCCCGGTATGGAAGGTGGCACTCCGGCAGCAATGGGGATGGACGGAACCGATTCAGTTCCGAACCCCCCTCCTCAGTTTTTTGGCTCGCAAGAGCAGCAGGCTGAAGAAGGCGAAGAATCGCCATCGGAGCCGGAATTTTTTGGGGAAGAACAGGAGCAGCAGCAGGGTGGCAGCGCCAGCCGAATGGCCGAGCTTGATCAAATTATGGATGCGATGATGGCTTCTCAGCCAGAAGAAGAAACAGAAAACGAGCGATTGCAAAAATCTCTTGCAAGCCTTATTTCCGAATTTAAGGCCAAAGGCGCAAACGACACCTGTGGCGCCGGGAGTGCGGGTGGCAAAGGATTTGCGCCGGGGAACACTTGTGCAACAGACGAGCATAAAGGCAAGACTCCTAGTGCTGCTTCTGGCCAGCAGGGAGCGGCGCCTCAGCAGTCCTCTGCGCAAACTACAAAACAAAAGAACACGCAGCGATATAAGCAGGAGGCCGAAGCTGCTGTCAAGCAAATGCCCTCAAGCTTGAAGGAAGCTAGGGAGCAGCAGTTCGAGTCTCAGAAAAAGCAGAAATTAATGGCTGGCGGGATGTCTGAAGGCGAAGCCAATCAATATATGAACTCAAAGGTTGGCCGATTTTTAAACTGGATTCAGCAGGACGCGCAGGCGGGGTGGAGCGACGGAGCGGTCACGCAGGCATTTGCCGATCTGGGAGACGGGTTTGAAAGGCTAGTGACTGGCAAAAACCCGCCTAGCCAGCGGCAATTAGATTTGAAAATGGACGCAGCAATAAAAGAAGCAAAGCGGGTGGCAGAGCAAAAGCTAGGTTCTGGAGAGTATATGGACATACTGTTCCCGGCACAGGCTGGCGCGCCGGGGCAGCCTACTGCCGCGCAACCTGCACCATCTGGCCAGCAGCCTCCATCGAGTCAGCAAGCACCAGCTACGCAGCAGCCCTCACCCCAGCAGGCACAACAACCTGCCCCGCAGCCTGCTCCACAGCCGACACAAAAACCGCCTGCCGCTACTCAGCCCAAACCTGACGCTGCACCAGTTGCATCTGCTGAAACTGCACCCCCGCTAGAGGGCGCTGCACCTAAACAGAGCGTCCCAGATGATCTACAGGCACAAATTGAAGCAGCGTTTAAGCGTGGCGATTACGCTGAAGTAAACAGGCTTAGTGCATTGACTTATTCAACCCCAGAAGAACGCGCAGCTAAAAAATCTCGCTCACCAAAGAAAGGCAAGTCATGGCAGTCCGTGGAAAAAGCAACCCCAGCCCCCCCAAGCCAAGGAAACCTAAGCCAAAGTCCGGAGGCGGCTGAAAGCGAAAGTGAATGGTCCAGTTGGACCGGGCCTCGCGGCGGCAAAGGATGGAAAAACAGCAAGACCGGCAAGATTGTCCGAGGAAAGGTTCGCCCCGATGAGCGAAGACCGGGTGGTAGGAGAGCTACATAAAAACATTCTTTGCTACCCTGCTAGCACAACACAGGACGGCTTGCCTGTAAAATTGATTGTGTTAGAGATGAGGGCAAAGGAAGGCGGGACAGAGTATAAATTCATGTCTATTGATACCGCACGAAAATTGAGGCAAGACATCGGCGAAGCATTTGTCGAGATTTTGGACGAGTGGCAAAAGGAGATTTAAATTGCCAGACGATCCACAGAGAAGAGAGCGAGAGAAAACAATTGAGGATTCTTTGCTTCCAGTTTTTGAGGAGTACAAGGAATCAGCAATTGCCGTGTATCAGAACACGGGCAAGCTTCCTTCTCGCGGTTTTTGGGAGACAATGAAGAAGCGGCTGGCGTCTGCTGTTCAGCCAGTGATTGCTCTGGTTATGTCTGACGCGCTTAATATTATGCTGCGCCCGACGTTTGAAAGCCTTGCAACTCCAGCGAACAATCGGGCTGTTTCGCGCGATGCCAAGCGCCGCGCCGAACAGTTCTCGGTGAACTTTAGCGACATGGTTTTGACTAACATTGCTGAAACAGTGCCGTCCGCCGACGAAGATGAAGACACGGCTGTTTTTGTTACGGAAATGTTCGAGGATATTTTTGCCGAAAACAAAGCAATGATTATCGCAGTGGGGCTTGTTACTTCTGCAATTACGGCTGGCGAAATGCTTGCAGCAGTTTACATACAAACCCTGCTTGTAAGCACGCCGCCTGTGGCGAGAGAGATATTGGAGGATCGACCAGACTCAATAGGGCTTTATGGCATTGACTACGAAGGGATTCCGGAAAGGCCGATTCTTGACGATATTGCGTTAGAGATAATTCCTGTATGGGTGACTCAAGACGATGCTTTGGTCTGCCCCGTGTGCAGCCCGTTGCATGAGACGACCGAAGAAAATTGGGGGGAGTTTGAAGGTCCGCCGGCGCATTATATGTGCCGGTGTTTTCTAAGATGGGTCATCCGTCGTTCGATGACTTAACCCCTGCAATTAAATGAAAAAAGACGAAGCTCAAGGGCTTTTGAGTTTTTGCCGGTCTGATAGCCAGCGAAGAGTCTTGGAAGCTATAGTGGAGTTTGGAACCCGTCACGCCGCCGCTAGGGCGCTGGGGTTTCACCACACTACTGTCAACAAGACGGCGCAGCGTGTGAAGGATTACGCTTGCTCTCGCGGGTACTCACCCGACCACGACATGGTTCACCCAACTCCCAGTGGGTATTTCGTGGAGCGAATGACGCACCAACATTCGGGTGACGGTCAGCTAGAAAGAGTTTGGACAAAATCCAAGAGAAGCGCCGAAGAACTTGAGGCCAGCATAAGAGCATTTGTAGAGGCAGTCTGCGAGGATGTTACGCCCTACAAAAAAATAAAGGCACCCAAGGGCAAAAAGACTTCGCGGCTAAAAACCAATTTGTTAATTGGCGATGCCCATCTGGGGATGTTTGCATGGGCGCCGGAAACCGGCAGGGAAAACCACAACCTCAACATCGGCTTGCGTGATTTAAAATCGGCTGCCGAATATTTAATTGAGACTTCGCCAAACTCTGAGACGATTGCAATTATCAATCTTGGCGATTTGCTTCACTGCAACGACCCGTCGTTTATGACACCGGCTAGCGGCAACCAGCTAGATCATGACGGCAGATTTCCAAAAGTAGCTCGCGCTGCCGGAGAGTTTATGCGGCATGTCGTGCTTGTTGGATTAGAAAAATTTAGCAAGGTCGAGGTTTACAACGTCCGGGGCAACCACGATTCGTCGGCGGCGTTTTGGATCAACTACGTTCTGGAAGCGTACTTTGTCAACAATCCGCGAGTAAGCATTATTCGCAACGAAACTAAAATGCTGCACTATTCCTTTGGAAGTAACTTTGTGCCGCTGGATCACGGAGAAAAGGGGTTTAAGCGGCTTCATGAAGCAATAACCCGTGATTATCGCAAGGAACACGGGGAAGCAAAATTCACCTATTGCTGGACCGGTCATATTCATCATAAGGTCAGAGACGAGATTGGCGGGGTGCATTTTGAGGCTTTCAACACTCTAGTTCCGCCAGATCAATACCACGCCGACAAGGGCTACGGTTCAGCCCAGTCCATGACTTCAATTGTCTTGGATTCTGATTACGGCGAGGTAGATAGAAAGATATGCTCTTTAAACCTTGCCCGAAGCTTTCAATGATTAACTGGCCGTCCCATATTCAAGTGCTGCACGTCAAATACGAGGTAATTTTAAAGCCAAGAACAGAAATGGACGACGACGACGGGTTCTGCTGTGATGATCGGCTGCTAATTTGCGTCTGCTCGGACCTGCCGATGCAAAACCAGATTGAAACACTCTGGCACGAAATAAAACACGCTATAAACACTCAAATGGACCTGAGTGACGACAGTACGGAAGAAGATTTCGTTTTGAGAGGAACAAAAGGCGAGCTTGCGGTATTTCGGTCCAACCCCTGCTTGCTTGAAATGTTCCGTTTGCTCTAAAGTGGGCTTGCACGCGACTTTAAGGAATTGGTAATTTTAGCCCGATGGAAAGACAAAGAAACAAGCTCGGCAAATTTTTCAATCTGGATGGGTCACAGGGATATACCTCTGTGGGGTCGGTCGGCTATGACACGAATGAGATGTCGGCCACCGCTGTTATTACCACTCCGGCATGGGACAGGACAAACGATTCGTTGAACCCCGAAGGCGGCTCGACGGAAAAGTACAAGTCAAACCCGGTCGTTTTGTGGGATCACGGCAAAGACATATCTATCCCGATTGCGAAATGCGAAGACAGGAACGGAAAGCTTTCTATAGTCAAGTCGCAGGACGGCTGGATTGGCACCAGCTATTTTTCTTCTAAGTGCAAGCAGTCAGAGCAAATTTTTGATTTGATCACTGAAGGCATTATCCGGGCGACTTCCGTTCGGTTTTGTCCTTTAGAGCAGCCGATCATCAAAAGCGAGGGCCGCTTGTTTAATTCTTGGGAGCTAGAAGAATGGTCTTGGTGTCCCATCGGAGTAAACCCCGAAGCCATCCGCTGTGCTTTGTCGTCTAATCGTTTGGCAGGATCGCAAATGGACGGGTCCATTCGCAAGTCGCTCATGTCGGCTATTCCCGAACGAACAACTAAAACTTTTAAGATAGGCTGGGAGAATATGAACCAGAACACCTCCGGGGAGAAACTCGGCTCGCTAATTTTGCAGGCGACTCACTCCCAGTTACACGCTTGCTCAAAAAATGTCAAAAAGGCAATGTCGAGTTTGGAAAATCCAAACACCGAAGGGCTTCTTAATGAAGTTCTTGCCGCAATGCAAAAACTTATGGGCGCACTCGAAGGCGGGCATCAGTCTGAATATAAAGACGACATGCCAGCTTACGACGACGAAGCAACTGACCCTAAAAAAATGATGGAAGAGGAAGAGGAGTTGATGAAATCCTTTCTCTCTAAAAATCCATTGCAGCGATATAACGTATTGAGCATGAGCGGCAAGCTCGACGCTATCAGCGAGTCCGTTGACGGCCACAGCGCGTCTGCCATTTCGTCGATCGCCAAAAGCTGGTCAGACTTGGTTTCCGAGGCTGGCAATATGAAACAAGTATCTCCAACAATTGACAAATTGGACGGAGATATTTCCGAGGTTCGGGAAGCGGTTTCTCACCTCAAATCTCTAATGCAGGAACAAGTTCCTTTTAGCAGGAGTAAGTAATGTCTGATAACAAGACACCAGAGCAACAGATTGCAGAATTGAAAAGCGAGGTCGGTGACTTGACTGCCGCTCTGAAGACTGCTGCTGAAGGCTCAATTGTAAAATCCCATAGTGACTCTTCGGCGTCATATTGGGGTGAAACTGAAGAAGTGGCAACGATTAATGCCGATAACGCTAATCATCGCAGCAACTATGTTGCTGAAGGTTGGCAAGGTTGTGGCAAATCGGAATTTAAATCTTTTGGCGATTTCCTGAAGTC
>CEUX01000165.1_pt1 | contig 27777 bp, 43 predicted proteins | sample 531361 | NCBI WGS metagenome assembly CEUX01 (sample SAMEA2622736, study PRJEB7988) | marine metagenome | isolation source: saline water (ENVO:00002010), including
TCTAGTTTAATATCAGAGTTAGTGCCAAAAATAATCTCTTTGCCGTCCGCTAACGTTAAGCTGTTTAAACCGCTAATATTAGAACTATCATCTATCACTACAGCACTATTTGCTTGTATTGTAGTTCCGCCTGTTCCATTAGCAGTTATTATAACATTGTCTGTTGATCCTGTGCTTCCACCTATTGTACCTTCTGATACAGATGTCCATGATAATGTTCCGCTTCCATTAGTTTTTAATACTTGGTCCGCACTACCATCACTAGAGGGTAATACCCAAGCGGCACTGCCTGATGCAATCGTCAGATTTGATCCGTCTGAACTAAGATATTCTCCACCTTCATCATAGAGGTATAGCCGTCTATTATCAGCAAATCGTGCGACTTCGTTGCCGTCATACTGTTGGATCACTATATCCTTTGCATCAACTAAAGGCTTGAATATCACATCACTGGAACTATTGCTGATACGAAGTAGATTTGTTCCACCATCCGCATACACTATACCTTCTGTAGCCGTGTCTGAGTCAAGTGTAATAGAGTCTACTGTATCTAGTGTAATAGCACCACTATCGCTACTATCATCAGTAGTGGTAATGCTATAAACACCAGCTGAACTTACCGCATGAGTAACATATTCTCCCGAATCATAACTAAGAACAAGATTTGAGTCACTAAGAGTAAGGACTTCTTTTGCTGATCCGCTAGAATAGACAGAAAAAGAAAACTTTGAATCTTCTGTTCCATCTGTAACGTCAGTAGCTATAACATCTAAATAGCCCATGTCATGCACAGTTCCTGCACTGTTTCTAACTTGAAAAGCCGCTCTCGTTCCATCGTTATCAGAAGTCGTATCATCTGTCGGATCAAGGGCAAAATTAACAGCTAAATTAGCACCTGAAGCTGTACTTGTGGACGTAAAACTTTTTGTTCCTGTTATAATTTGTGATGTACTTTTACCCACAATTCCATCTGTAGCAGTAAGATTAACATTAGCTTCATTTATACTTGTACTTTCAATAAATGAAATAATATTGTTAATCCAATCTCGTACCTGTTCTGCCTCTATGTCATCACCTGGATTCGGTAGTGACGTAGCTGGTCTTGTTATTGTCGCCATTCTGTTCTCCTAATTAAGCGTCAAGGGGAATATATTCAACAAAATACCCCTCAATACTTGAGGGACTACTACTTTCCCACTCTGGTGCAATAGTCTCACAAACACGATTTACAAAAACATCAGCCCTTAACGCTCCTGCACCAGGCCACTTAAGACCAGCATTCCAGTTAAGTCCTGAGTCCCATGTTATACCCGTACCAAGTCTTACTTCTTCTTGATAAAAACTATCTCTTCCTTCGTTTATATTAGCTCTAAATGTTACAACTTGTTGTCCTGCTCTTTTTCGGTATAATGTAGTAACATTAAGTATATGTTTAGATCGGCCAGGCAAACCAAGATCATTAGGACTCATCTTAATACGCCATGTATAGTTCGTTCCATTATCATCATTTATAGCGCTTGAATTACCTTTATACAAAGCACCATCAGCACCACCAAACCAATCTTGTATCACACCATCACTATTAGTAAAAGTACTCGCAGTGTTCATAGTGTTAGATGGGATATCTAACCATGTATCATTTGTTTCCCAATCCCAAACAAGCACTTGATCAAACCCTACCCCACTTGACGCATGTTTAACCATAAAACGAACTTGTCGATCTCTTTCCCGAACAAAAGCTTGAGCATGTTGTAATCGACTTTGATTCAAAGCAAAGAAATCTTTTGTGTCATCACTATTCATAATTTGATAACTATTATCAGGCATAATAGCAAATATACCCTCTTTAGCTATTCCACAAATAAACTCAGGACGAGCGACAATAGAATGCTTTGCTACAGGTGTAAACCCTCGTATTTCTTGTGAGTCAACAAAACTCATCATCCCAATATCACCTGTATGTAAATATCCTACATGCACCCCTAAATTAGTAAAAGAATAAAAATTATTCCAGTTACTAATGGAGCGTATAATATCACCAAACCCTATATTCCACCTGTGATTACCTTGCCATGAAGTAATATCAATTTCATGTGTTTGTCTGTTTGATTGACACCAAACAAGCTGTGATCCTTTAAACACTCCACCTTCCGTAATGCCAGAAGCAATTAAAGTATTTCGGTGCATAGCTATACTAGCACACTTCGTAAAAGGCATTCCAGTTAAGTCCGTAGTATTACTTGATGTACTTCCTGTCCAAGTTCTTACTTGATCTTTACTATTGTTAATTAATAACTTATCAGCATTAGAAACAAAAGTAAATTGAACTCTATCATCCTCGTCCCCAGTAAGATCAGATCCTGTTATATTACTTCTAGTTGTTCCATCATCATTATAAATCTTTGTTGGTGTTACTACTACATAACGAGTATCGCCAGACCTAAATTTAACTTCATGTAGCCCAACAGGATTGTTTTCTACCTGAGACGACGAATAAAGTTCGTAGCCATATCTACTATGAGCAACACCGCGTTCTGAAATATCAATATTACGCATTATTTCAGCGTGTTCAGGTGTAAGCCGTTCATCAGGGTAAAACCATCTTGATCGCTGTCCTTTTATCCTAAAAATAGGACTAGTGGTTGCTTGACTTGATATTCTTACATTTTGATTTATTAGATTACTTGCAGTTGCCATTTATCGCCCCTATGAAGCTAATCCAAAGTCAACACCTTTTACTAAGGGACGACCTGGACGTTGACGATAACCAGGTGCTGATTGCACATTAGTAAAAACATGAATAGCAGCTGGGGCTGAAGTAGCTCTACCTGAAAATTCATCAAGACGTTGAGAAAAAGTTAATCTATGCGCACCCGCAGTATCTGATTTTCCCCACGCAGCTAATAAATCTTGTGTAACACCAAAAATTAATAAATCATGAAATTGTTCATCAAACTTAGGCCAATCATAATCATTTACTAAAGGAGGCACACGCATTTCAGCGCGAACATTATAAGTAATTGAAGTTCCTGGAATTGGGTTAAACTCTATTGTAACATAATTAGGACTGTCATACATAATAGGAATATAAGCAATCTGATTACCTGCATTATCTTTAACTGTTATATCACCAGAAAATTCCTGATTACTCAATGGAGCTTTAACAATTCTTTCAACACCTAAAGCAGAACTATAACTATGAGAAGAAGCTACATTAGATGTACCATTCATTTGAATAAGTTCAGTTACTAAATCACCGTTATTATTAAACCCTTCAACCCTTAAATTGTAATTAGAACCACTATCAGAAGTACTACTACTAACAACAGTAAGAGTACCATTTGTAGAAGGATACTTTTGCGTTCCTCTTGTCTCTGCTACAAAGAACTCATAAGGAGTCCCCGTGTCAGTGGAACCTGCTTCTCTACGATCAAAACTCCGTGCAGACGTTTCTTGTAACATACGCGGAGTTGTAGGATCTTCTATGTTTTTAATTTTACGAACACCCAAAGGCATACCAAGTGTGGCTTGGTTCTGCACACTAGCAACCGTAAAAACACGATCTTCATATGGAGTGTCTACCACCTCTAATACGCGGAAGTAAACAGTATTTATCATTCTTTTTATTAATGTTTCAGCTTGTCCTCCAGTTCCTTGTCCAGCAAAAGCAAGTATTTCTTCTACTATCTTTTTATAATACAAGGCTAGGTTCCTTTCTTACCCCCGCCAGCTTGCTCAATTCCCATGTTAAGTAAATCTTGTGCATCAGGTGATAATGGCTGACCGCTTTGTTGTGCCATTCCCATTTTAAACATCTCAGCAAAAGCTTTAAACATATCTGATTGACTTTCTATTCTTTTCTTATCTTCACTTTTTAGCATGTTAGCTCTTGCTTCAGGCCCATTAGTTTTCTTAACATATGCTACACGGAATTGCCACTCTTGAAAAGTGGGAACTTGCTCATCGGGATTAGCGTCTATGTAAGCATCTACTTCTTCCATACTCATTGGAGCTCTTCCGCCCATAATACCTACTATACGACCTAATGTTCCTTTAAGTCCTATAATAAGACCATCATCAATAGATACAGGGCGTGGATCACCATCTATTCCCATAACTGTAAGTCTTGGTTGCCTTCTTGTTCCTGAAGCTAAATCGGTGGTTACTTCCTTCATCCATTCACCTTCAGGTTGCCAATCAGCCCTATCTTTATTTGTACTAATATAGGACGTAAAGACAACTTCTCCTTCTTGTTCTTTTGACAGAATAAGAGGTACTCCAGCTTCTAAATCTCTTTCTTCTACTCCTAATTTTTCTTCTTTTTCTACGTCAATTAAAACTGGCATACCAGCCCTTCCTTTCTCAGCCGTACATGACTGAATCGTAATGATCTTCGGGCTCTTCAACATCCTCTTCTTCGCCCTTAGACTTCATGTTTAACTTCTTTTCTATCGCATCCAGTCGACAGATTATCTGCTCTAATTGCCCCATACCTTTATGCTTCTCAGGCCCCAAATCAGAGCTTCCTCCACTACTAAGAACTATCTCTAGACCCTCACTCATATGTGGTTTCATTGTATTGTAAATCCTGTAGCGTTAATTTGGCAATCAGCGCTGCTAGAAGCTATAACTGCTGTGACAGCTGCATCTCTACTTGCCACCCATCCATTAGGATTAGTAAAACTAAACGAAATACCTTCTACTGATACATCTATCTTCCATTCAGCTAACACCGTAGATCCATCTTTCAACTGTATAGTACTGTCAGCGTCTACATGACCACTCACATGATCTGTAACAATTACTTTACTAGAAACAGCCGACTTAGTAGCTGTCGCACCAGAATCTGTTCCAGCTGCAGTAGCACTCCATCTACCATTAAGAGCAACACTATCCATAACTCACCTCTTTCAAAGTATCTTCACTGACCCATTTTTTTATTGTTTCTATCATAAACTTAATTCGATCATTATAAGTGTGCATTTCTCGTACTTTTATATGACCATTCTTTGCTATTTCTTCACGTTCCATAGGATGTTTTAAAGCCCAATCAATCTTCTCAACAGCTTCTTCGGGACTTGTATATCCTAAGAAATCTTCACCTTCTTTAAATCCTAAACTTTCAATACCGACAACATCAGTGTTTGTAACAAGACAGGTTCCATAACTAAGACATTCAAAAAACCGCATGTTTAAATCGTCACGAATAGAAATATTAAATCCCACTCTACCTCTTGCATAACGAACAGCGGCATCCACCATAAAACTACCAAAAGATAACCAACTATTAGAGAAAGCAGAAAAAACTTTATCTAAGTATTCTATTCGATCATTACCAACTTGCTCACCATCAATAATATGACCACGATTTAAAAATCCAACAAAAACTACATCGTGTCTTTTATTAACTCCCCATTGTCCAATTTGTTCTTCTGGTAGTCTAGCAAGTTCTCCGGCAGTAAGATCAACACTTGGTGTGCAAGCAAGAGGAAGCCAATGAACATTATCAACTCCATCATTCTTCATCTTATCTACAGCTGGAAGTTGAGCAACAAAAACAACATCAAATTTCTTTGCCCACTCTAATCTTGTATCATAACCTAAGTGCGTATCAACAAGATAACAACACTTTGGCGCATCGCCTTTAGGAAGTTCCATAGGGATGTCATCTCTACCGTCATCCACAAACAGCCAAAAATCATGCTCTCCATAGTCAACCTCATCGTGAAAAGGTCTAGTGTACCGCTTCATACCTGTGTCAACATAGCCTTCACGAAAGAATGCTTCACTTATTCTTCTTGCTGTCCCATTATTCCTTATTTCAGCGTTATAGAACAATCCAGGTGATTTCATTATGCAGCCACCTTTCTTGCTTCTACTCTTATTGCTCCTGCTTCATCTTCTTCGATATTATCTATTTTAAACCCACAAGTTTCAATTAAGTTCTGGAGTGCGTCTTTATTAAAAGCATGAACATGAGTATAATCAATAAGCATAGTAGAAAGCCTATCGTGATTGGGAACAGACAAAAACAACATTCCATCCTCTCTTAATAATCTAAACCATTCTTTCATAGTACGCAAGACATCTATTGTGTGTTCTAAAATATGTGTGGCCACGATATAAGATTGACTACCAGCATCAAGAGGTATATCAGCGGCATCTGCAATTAACTCTGCTTTACTGTCTTTTCCTTGCTGTCCTCCCGCATCTCCTGTTGAGTCATTTATATCAACACCTAAAGCTCCCTCTATTTTCTTGTCACCGCACCCTATATTTAAACCTTGTTCTCCATCAAATTTTTTAGTAATTTCTTCTAACCATAAATCTTCGCGTGAACTTTCTAACTTATTAACCATAGACTCAATATTTGCCCAACCCATACGAAAACAATCATACCACGCCTTTACACCATGTTTCTTTATTATGGCATTATTAGTTAATTCTTGATGCCAACTTGAATCCCAATGACCTTCATGTACTCTACTACCTGTCTGTTGTCCAAAGTGATGTAAATAACAACGCTTATCAACACGTAAATCATAACCTGCTTTAGTTAATCTAATGCTTAAATCTAAATCATCACCGCCAGGTAATGTAGGATCTAATCCACCTAAATCTTTTAAAACATTAGTTCGTATGGCCAAGCAAAAACCAATTAATATAGCAGAATTAAAAACAACACTAGTATCCATATACATTAAACTTTGAGCACCAGCAACAAAATTAGAACAGGGGTTAACTGCTCCTACACGACCCTCATTAAAGTTAGAAAGAAGAACACGCCAAAACTCTTGTTGATTAGGAATAAAAACTACGTCATCATTTAACATACAAAAATACTCAGTATCACAATCTTCTAAAGCTAAATTAATAGCTCCCATCCAACCAAGATTTTCTTTAGGTTCTATAACTGTAATAGGTAACTTATTATTAATATTATTACCCATATCTAGTTTAAATTTTACTTCGCCTTTTCCCCCATTATCAACTATAATTACATTTAAAGGATACTCAGTATGCTTAAATAAACTTTTAATGCACCATTCTAATTGTTGTAAGTTATTCCACGTTGGAATTGCCACAGTTAACAAAGGTTTCATTATAACACCTTTGTTTCACTAGGAGACATTAAATCTTTATACTCATCAGGTATGGTTTCACGATAATGCCAATAAGCATCTTCATGAGCCCATCTTGGCGCATGTTCTTTATGTTCAGTTTTTACTCTTGTGTCAACATACCTTTCAATTCCATACTGAGAACAGCGATAACAAAAATACCAATCTTCGCCACATCCTGTACTCATAAACCATGGCTTAGGAATTTCTTTAAACACATTCATGTTATAAAGAACACAAGCTCCCCCCATAGATAATTGACCGCCTATATCATCACTACCTACAAGTTGATCTTTAGGGTAGTCAAATATAATATCCGAGTTATCAATCATCATAGTATTATTATTTGGGTCTATTTTCTTTTTAACACTAAAAATAACAGGGTAAATAGGGTGTCTAGCTGTAAACGCTAACGCACCAACTACGGGAACTTGATTTCTAAGTAAAGAAAGAAACGCAGATTGTTTGAACTTCATATCTGCATCCCACCAGAATAGATAATCAGCTCCCCACTCTAGTGCCACATCTACAATCATTTCTCTGGCTTTTCCCACAAGACTACACCTGCTATAGTCAACAAGAGCTATCTCAAGACGCCCTAGTAAGTCATAATCTTCTTCTGTAGGGTTCCCCGCCTCATCACCTGACTCATCTAACATAGGAAGTTTATCTCTTAATCCTAACCATGTATCACGAGGCATAGAATCACGCATTATAGTTCTTTCACGCAACGCACCAAAGTACATCATCATATCCATATACAATGGGCCTGTATCCGCATCAGGCCCATCATACCACGGTAAGCCTATTACTAATTTCACTCAGCCCTGCCTTCCATTTTATCACGCAACCATTCACCGAAAGTTCTTCGGCTAATTAGCCCCAATTTTAACTGTAAAAACTCAAAAACACTACCTTGCTCTAACGGCTTCATCACATGCCCTAAGTGATGCTTTTTTATTTTATCTGAAGCCTTTAACCAATAAATTCTACCACAATCACAACGAACCAGATAATCCCCCGCCTCTTTGGGATCAACTGGTTTTAAAAAATTATAAATCCAATTCATTATCAGCCCTTCATCTTATTGCGAGGAAGCAGATTTCTCTGCCTCCCCACTGTGATACAACATGAAACAAAGTTACAAACCACGAATAAATACGTGATCGGAATAACTAGCAGCTGCTCCTTGAGCGGCTTTGTGCTGAGCTTCACCGATTGTACTTAATGCAATAACAGCGGCAACACCACTATTTGCGACATTAGTACTAGTTAATCCAACACTAGCAGCATTAAAAGGGACAAAACCACACATACCAACACCTGGATTAACAGTTTTTGCTAGCCCAGTTGCGGCAACAAGTACAGACTCATGATAACCATAAACCTGCAAAACACCTGTTTCAGCCCCATCAGGAATATCCTCATAAGCTAAACCAATAAAACCACCACCTCCGTCACCGGCCACAGTGGTGTCTGAAATCAACCCGCCTGCATTTGTCGCAACACTAGCAGTTGATTTTGTGTTGGCGTACTTAAAGACCGGCCAGTGTGTAGTTAGCGTATGTCCAGTTAAGTTAGACACAGCTACCCACGCACGTTCCGTATCCGAACGATTTACTGTTTGCATCCACATAAGTTAATATCTCCTAAACTAAGGTTGCTTCAAAATTCCAAACGTCAGCATTATCACCAGCATGAACCATACGAACTGATCCATTAGCAGTATCTTCTGTTCCGTTATTGGAATTAAGTGTTATTTCTGGACTCTCTTGTCCATCCGAATTTATTGCCCAAAAGCTAAGTATACGGCTTTTGGTATCTGCCAAAGCTATCGTCTCACCAGTTGCAGTGCATGTTGCAGTACCTGTTAGCACAAGACGATTACCCATACGGCCTTCAGAGGTAATTGCTGTAACTCCCATATCTACCCCCTATGTCAAACCAGTTAATTTGCCCAAACCAGCACGTAGGTTAGTAGCCATGTTACCTTGAAACAGAATCGGAGCCAAGAACGAATCTTGGTTTACTGGACTCTGCATACCATCAGGTCCCATGCTAAAGTACGCATCCTTATGAACAAAAATCATGATGTGCTTACTGTTGAGAACATACAAGGTTCCAGAAGGACACTTGCCTTCCCAAAAGATACCAGCACCACGGAAACGAGGCTTAATACTAAGATCGCCTTCTCCACCTGGTGTATAACGAATTGCAGGCACGATCAACGCTTCAAGAGTCTCAGCCATTGTCTGAGTCGTAAAGATAGCGTCTGGATCACCTTCTACACCTGAAATCTCAGTACAATCATTAAACAGTGTACGGAGGTTAGGTAGAAGATTAGCCGCTGCATTACCAACACCAGTAATAACATTGTTACGCCATTTGTCGTTATTACCAAAGTTAATATCTGCATACGTACCAGAAGTGTTCGTTGTGGCAACCATTGCTTCCAAGCCTGTAATCTGCTTAGAACCGTTTGCCGTTCCATCACTGAAAGCATCAGTGGCCAAGTTATCAGCCAATGTCGCTTCTGCTTGGAACAAACGATCTTTAGCGAGATCACGAATACGGCTTTCGCCTTGATTACTACGTTTCTCGATACCAGAAATTACGACAGTCGTAGCCGCTTGCTTCCAATCAAAGAAAGCATTCGTCTGTCCATCATAACCTGAAGGATCAAGAGTTTCATATCCTGAGTAACGCTTAAAGTTACCAGAACCTTCATACATTACAGGCAGTTTAATTCTTTCACCACCAGTTAACTTCTTAATACGACTTCCTTCATTAAGCCACTTCCAAAAAGGACTACGTTTGTGTACTTGGTCACGGAGCATTCCGCTATCCAAATAATTCATAACAGTGGAGCTAAGTAAACCACCCCATGTTATACTCGGACTTGCATCTTTAATTCCCATTACAATCTCTCAAGAAAATGAGGCTCACGCCTCTTGTTATTATTGTCCAGTAAGCTGTCGCTTACCTAGTGCCCAAGCTCGTTCGAATACATCTTCAGCGGAATCATTTCTCTCAGGGTTGTAAATCCGTACTCTTGGATTTCCTCCCCTTGAACTTCTTCTAACGGTCGCACTTGGTGATGGTCTTTGTGTTTGCTGACGTTGTGGTTGCCCTTGTCTTTGTTGTTGAACTGGGGCTTGAGCTCCAAACTCCAGTTTATACAAATCAAGAGGTGTTATACCATTCGCTGGGTCTTGTAATTGAGCAAGTCTATTACGTAACCGTTCCTGAACTTCAGGATGAATATTGATATTACCATTTTCGTCACGTTCTCCAAATTGATCACCAAACTGTTCGTAAGCATCTACCAAGTTTTGTTGGATGTTGGCCCTTGACGCTTGTCGTTGGACTCTTTCCTGCAACTCTTGACGCGGGAGATAACCTAAATGGTCAGCCATAGCTCTAAACATTTCTAAATGCTCATCAGAAACTCCATCAGGTAAACCAGGCTGTTCTGCCTGACTTTCATCCTGACCTTGTGGCGCTTGGCCTTCTTCCCGTTGGTTTAACATTTGCTCACGTAAACCAAGAACTTCTCCTTTTAACTGATTCCACTCATTGATGTTCTGGTGCATTTGACGTTGCATACCAGACATGATTCTAGCAGCCTCAGGGTCACTCGTACGTAACCGTGCAAGCACTTCATCAGTGCCTTCTCTTCGCGCCTGTGAAACTGGTGCATCAGGCGCTTCTTCTTCTACTACTTCCAGACCATCTAAGACACCTTCATCATTGGCATCTCCCCATTCAGCAGCTTCCTCAGCAACAAATGCCCTAAAATCTTCCTGCGAAGCTACATCACCAGCTCCTGCATCGCCCATATTTCCAGCCACTTCTGACATACTAATATCCTCCGCAAAATTGTAGGAGGCTCTTTTTATGTAGCCTCATTATTTAAGACCTTCCCCTGCATTTGGAAGATCATCTATCTTGTGAGTACCTGTAATCTCACCTTTGTCATTCATCGTAGTAACTTCTGCATCACTCTTTGATTTTGGTGGCTTCCAAACTTTGCCCTTTGGTTTCTGTTTCCCAATTAAGTTTGGCATCTTTGAATCGAAATTCCTGCCACCATGAACGGGATCCCCAGCCTCTATAACGCCCTGCTGTTCCATTATAGCTTTTTTGTGACGCTTACTGTAAACATCACTATTTAATCCCTCATCAAAGTATTCCTCAAAAGTCTCTGCCGTGAAACGCTCAGGTACTCTTTTCATCTTATTGCCACAATGACAACTTGTGGCTTTATTCCTTTCCTCAACTGTCCGAAGAAAGTCTTGTTTCTTTTCACAGCTACTACATACAAATGAATATACTGGCACTATCTTATCCTTTCATTAGGATTTTCCCACAGTTCCGGATACTTACGCCTTGCTTTCATTTCATCCGACTCTTCTTCTAATACGGCACGTAACGGATTCTTATCCCCAACTCTTTTACCTGTAGGATCAGTGGCTTTTGATAATGCTTTTCTTTTTTGTAATATATCATAAAGTTCTTCATATTCATCAGTGCCTACAGCAGGAGGATACATAGTTCCCGCAGCTTCATCTTTAAATAGTTTCGCTAATAAATCATCAAACATATCAGCTTGCTTCCAATTCTTAGGAGCTATTTTTGGCCCACCTAGCATAGACAAAAGAACTTCTGTTTCTATATCTTCACCTTTTGTAGGTAACGATTCTCCAGCCATAGACAAAAGTTCTCCTGTGCCTATTGAAGAAAGAAGCTCAGGCGGAACATTCAAACCTGCATCTTCATACTGTGCTATAAGATCTTCTGCTATTTCTTGTCGTTCTTCTTCACTGGGAATATATCCTTTAGCTTTTTCGATATATTTTCCTATTTCATCCATTATACCCAAAGTCTCACTTCTCGGCCACGGTGTTCCTCGCCTTGAATCATAAAGCGGTTCTTCGCCTGCAAAGAGTTTTTCTTCTTTTTCTTTAGGCGGTGACGGTAACTTATTCTTTTGTCTGGTTCTTGTAGCGTCTTGTCTTGTTTGACTTTTTGCCATTTTATTTTTTCCTTCTTGGGTCAGTAGGAGAATAATCAAGAAGCCTACCTACGTTTGGGCTATACCAATCTTCTTGGTACATTGGAGTTTCTTCTTCTCGTTGATCCGCACTTAATAGACCTCTACTTTTTTCCGCTTTATCTCGTCTGGGATTAGCATACTCACCTTCCCAATCACCTCCCGTATATTCATTTATCTTTTCTGATAATATCGAAAGAAGCTGATAGATAGTACCTGGAACATTCATGTAATGGCCAGACCAGTCTTCAAAGTTCGTATTTAAACTTGGACGCTCATCCCATGAAGGATTATACTTTAATCTATCTTTCTCTCGAGCTTTCATTTTATTTAACTTATAAGGATTAGCAAAGTGTTCAACACCCTCTTCATCAATCCCAACCGACATAATGTAATTTGCTAATTTTTTACGGACTTCAGGAGAAGCAAAATCTGCACTGGGTTGATCAGCCTCCAAATCTCCAGCTAAAAATTCAGCTAAAATACCTTCAGGGTCTATCGAACCTCCACTTCTGATTTGCTCCCCATAATCATAACGGGGACCATACTCATCAAAGTCACCTAAAGCTTCCTCGTCTAAAGGATTAAATTCACCTAAGTCAAAATCCATAGTAGGGGAAGGTCTATTAAGACTACTTTTTCCTGCTCCACGCTGTCCGTACATGCGAACATTATCTCGCATTTTTGATCTTTGTCGCTCTTTATCTTCTTTTCTTTTTGCCATTACTAGTCCTTTTCTTTTTCTGCGCGTTGTAGTTGATAACGAGCAACAGCATCTAAAATCCTATCACGATCCCGACCAGCGTTACCAAAAAAGAGATTAGAAGCACCCTCATCATAAAATAACTGATCTTCATCAGTAAACGTAGTATCCCCCGCAGCTAATAACTCTTCTTTTCGTTGTTCTATTTCAGCCGTTAAGTTAGGCACTTTTTCTCGCTCTTCTGCCTTTAAGCTATCTAATTCAGAACTGCCGAAACCACTTTCAAGAATTTCTTCAAACCAGTTCATTTTGTTTTCCTCACTTTAACCTTGACTTTATGTTTAGGCTTAGTTTTCTTTCTTTTTGGCTTACGTTTAGCAAGAGCCACATTAGTTGTACCTGTTAACCCTCCCCACGTAATATTAGGTGTTGCGTTACTCATTAATAGCTCCATATCGTAGGACGTGGAACATGAAAATCATCTTCGCTTGTTATGTTATCTATATGTAAAAACCGCCCATCACCCTTTTGCTTAATGCCTATACCTGTAAAGTTAAGACTTAACGCTAGAGATAAAACATCATAAGCCAACTCACGGTCACAAGCAATATCAACTGCTTTTCCTGTCGTGTGAGCACCGCCTGGCTTCCCTCCTTTTATTTTAGCTGCTTCTATATGGTGTGTAACATCCCGATATCCAGATGTTATAGTTAAGGGTTTACCTAACTTACTACGCAACAACTGTAACTTATCCATAAAACCTTCATCAACAAAACAAATGCCTGTTTCCTTGCATTTCATTTCATTAACACTAAAATTAGGCCAACGATCTTTAGGCCAATCACTTGGATTACTAAATGTTCCCATAACTATGTTTCACCCTGCAATAAAGTTAAGAAGCCTCAGCTTCACCAGCTTGACCACCTTCATTAGCTGTATTACGATTAAATGCTGATGGATCTATTGGCCCTATTCCTGTGTCAGCTGTTTGTCCCGCTAAAATAGCATCTTGGGCAGCAGCTGCTGTAGGATCAGTAAACTCAGGAGCACGACCTTGTTGTGTTCTAATTGGTTGTTGAGGTAAACCTTCTTGTCCTGCTTGTTCTGGCGCCATTCCCGGTTGCATGGCCGCTTGCTGTTGTTGTATTTGATCAGCTTTTTGTGCGCCTTGTTGTCTCAGCATATTACTAGAGTACTCTAACATAGGTAATAGCTCTTCAACCGTTTCTTCGCTAAATCCTCGAACAAGAACACGTCTAGCAAGTTCTGGAATGTTTGCTGGAAGTCCAAAAGACTCAACAAGAAGTGGTGTCATACCTGAGAACAGATTTAACAAGTCCATCAACTGTTTTCTCTCTACATTAATAGCTGCCGCATGACTCGTAACATCCATTGTTGTCCAGTACTCACCTCTTGCCATTTCAGCTGTTATTTCAACAAAACTAGCTGCACTACGGTCAATAAAGAAAAGTTGATCTGGTAAGTACTGTAAATCCATTTGCAACATTTTACGAGCTTTACGAACTTGAAATTCACTAAGCAACGCACTACGCCTATTCTCACGACTGGTATTACGCCTTTCAAATATACTAGCTTCTGTAGCTGTTTCTGTTGAGGGCATAGCAACTGGCTGTGGCGTTCCTACAGACCTATCAAACATTTGCTGTAGAAGCGACATCATTTCATTTTTCTCGTTTGGAACCTGTTGAAACGGCATAGGAAGTATAGCATTACTTGCTCCACGCTCTGCAAGACCGGGAACTTCTATAACACTACCATCAGGCGCATCTAACATATCAGCTATAATAGTCTTATTAATTCCTAACTTCGGATCAACAAGCCACACATTCTTTTGCTTCCTTATAGTAGAAAGGAAGGAATCAAGAATTTCATTAATAAGCGCTTGTACTGTATCGCCTCCACCAAGAAGAAGCGTAGGAAGATGGTACCAACTATTTATACCCGCATGATAAGAAACTATCTCAACAGGATAATCATCTATACGATCATAAGGCCATTCTTCTTCCTCTTGTATAAACACATCAGAACCTTCTACAATCGTCACTAAAATATTCCTAAACTTACCTGGTGCTATAGGAAAATTCCTCGCCCAAATCTCCCAACCACGCACTACATCAAAACCATCTTCTACTTCTTCTCCCTCATCATACTGAGGAGCATCTTCGTATCGTGTAGGCTCAATTTGATCTGTGTTTTTATAGCCTGGATTAGCTTGTACTTCAGCTAAGGGAAGTTCCCAACCAAAAGCTATCCAACGAGCATCATTAGGACCTTCCTCAGAAAACGGATCAGTCAAGAACATATCGGGACGCCATCTTACTGCATACGGAGCGCCTCTACGAATATTACTATTAGCTGCTGGCTCAGGGCGATCAAGATATTGCTTATGTAAAGTTATATGATTATCTAAAGCACTTAATATAGGCGCCCTTTCCGCCTTTGATCTTTTTTCTAATTTAAACTGCGCCATAAGTTCTTTGCGTAGCGCTTTATGACTCTCAATGTGAAACTGATGATCGTTATCGGTTTCCACTCGTAATGGTTGCCCAATAGCCAAGAGAGTGTTTTCTTCTTCTGGATCTTCATCAGCGTCTAATGCTCCCTCCATTTCCGCCACAAATTCATTTTTTAGCTCGTCTGTATCTAAAGTGTAACCTAACTTAACCACCCCATAAGGATTAAGAAAAGCATCTAAGACTATGCGCTCATCTACTCTTAATTGATTAGTTTCACGATAACGATAATTTACAACCTTTTCTACTGCTTGTGCATAACTTAAGCTTTGCGGATCTTCTGCATCAAGCCTTTCAGCAGCGTTTCTGTTTTGTGGATGAACTTTAAAAACTGGAGCACGATCCAACATATTAGCAATAGACTGATCAATCCAGCCGAATATAAGACCGCTCTTAGTTCGTCTAACATGATCTTCATCATAATCTTCACCTTCAGTTGCTTCACGATCTGTAGACGCTTCATTATAATATTGTTTCTGTAATACATCACACGCATCAAATAAAGGTTTAGCTTTCTGCTGACTATAAGCAATCTGATTCTGCCAATAAGCCACTCTATCTTCTTCTAGCTCAGGATACATAATTTACCTGTTCTGAATCCCATTCTTCATCAAGGGGACTCTTTTCGGGGAAAGGAAGAACTATCGCTCCTCTATTCCAAGCACGTCCACGCCTTCTATCTGTATTCATATTACGATAATCATCAAAAGATAATCCTTGAACTTCTAAATTAAAATTACGCTCATCTACAGGATCTAATCCTTTAGCTACGAGCAAATCATCCAGCTTCATACCAATAAGAGCAAAAGCATCCACTTGGTCATCATTCTTCCCATTGGGAAACTTTGTCAACTCATATTGAAAGTCTGCAAGCCAGGGAGCCGCTGAGGGTGCGTGGACATAACCCATCTGCATAGCTCCTGCAATAGAACCAGCACGCTGTGGAGAATCTTTACGCCCACGACCGATAACCGAAACATCCACACAAGATGTCCAAGCTCCAGCTGCTTTACGTGCTTTTGTAAGTATTGGCCCTATGGCCTTTTGCATATGAACTTTCTCGAAAAACCATTGTAAAGGCTCATGCTCAAGCATCATTTCTACACACTGTGAAACACCACCAAGAATATCGACTTGTTTACGGTACACGTCAATGATCCAAATATGACCTTCAGAACACACGCCAAACACCATGTGTACAGTGTAATCCCCGCTACCTTCTGTAAGGGCAAAGTCACTAGACCCATAAAGGGTTATGTTTTCCGGCAACTCATTACGGTGATAAAGGCGTAAGTCTTGTGGCTTAAATAAGTCCCCTTCATCTGAGAATGGCTTCTGCTGATGAACAGCCATAAAGATGTTAGGGTTTCTTTTCCTTAGTTGTTCCAACTCATCTTTTGTTCTTCTATTAGGACCATCAGGAAGAAGTGGCTCACCTTCCTTACGACCAAGAGGATCGTCACTTTCAGCTAACGAGGGAACCTTTACAATGTCCCATTCTTCTTCACTTTCCTCATGTAGCTTTTCTATTCTACCGCCCAAGTCATCATCATGCCACCTCTGCATTATAAGGATAACACTTCCAGGCCCATCCTTATAAGAACGTAGACGATTCAAGAGAACACCTGCATACCAATCCCACACCATTCTTCTCTGATTATCACTAAGAGCACTTTCATAACTCTTAAAAGGGTCATCAATTACAGCAATATGACCGTGAAATCCTATGAGTCCACCTCCTACACCTTCAGCTTTATACTCACCCCCTTGATTCGTTTTCCACTCAGCCATAGCCGTAGCATCACTGGCTAACGCGACATCTGGAAATAGCAATGCGTATTTAGGGTGCTGTAAAAAGTTCCTTACATTCCTACCGAAACTCTTCGCAAGAGCCTCATCATAAGAAGTCTCAATAAACTCCATATCGGGATTACGCCCAAAAAACCAACTTGGAAAAAATTCGCTTGAGAGGCGGGACTTACCTATCGCCGGCGGAACAAAAATGGCAAGCCGCCTTAATCTTCCAGCCTCCACGTCCTCAAGTTTACGTGCGATCAACTTATGTATGTCGAAAGGCTCGTAACTGGGATCCATAAACTTACAGTAGTCTATCAGCGATTTCTTCGCAGCTTGCCTACGTGCAAGTTCTTCAGCAGCACCCTTAACGGTAAGCTCAACTTTTTCCCCGTAAGCTTCACTCATCACTAACGGTGCTTTCTGTGGGAGCCGCCTCTGATAGCGCTTCCATAACTAGTTTCTGACTTTCTGGGCTGATATCACTAAACTCTGCTTCTATTGCCTCAGGCCGTTCTGCAGCTTGATTAAGAGCTGCAATCAGTTGATCTGTACTTGCCTCATCTATAGAATGTACTTGCTGACTCTCTATTTCTTTTCTTTCTGTGTAACCACGATCTTTACCGAGTGTCTGTAGAACCTTCCAACTATAAGCAAGATTACCTTCTTCAACTGCCTCAAATACATTATCCTCAGCTGTATCTATAACCTTTTCTCTGGCCTCATTATAGAGGTCACGGAGTCTCGGATTCTTTGCAATGTGATGTCGAACAGCAGCTCCGCTACCAAGGCCGACACGCTGAGCTACTTTGGACAATATGCCCTTGCAGTCTATAATTGCCTCTGCTATATCTGATTCTCTAGCGCGTTCCTGGTCACGGACTGCTGTCTTAACTTCTACGTCTTGCTTTGCTCTTGCACTAATTGCAGGAGCGCTACATCCTATAACTCCAGCCGCTTGTTCTAATGTTCGTGTGCCTGTAAGAGCATTTATAATAATCGAACTATCTATCTCCCTACGTCTACCTTGTCTACCTGCTGGCATATCTTTATCCACTCCTCATAAGTAGGAGATTGTTCTCTCATTTAGGGTACGGAGGGAAGTTCACAATCAGAGTCACGTGCAGGGCTGGATGTTGGGCGTAACTCAATTTGGCCCTCCCTCCGGCCCGTTCCATTAAGAACTTCTGCTGTCTCCGCAATTTTCTTGCTCGTATCAGACCCAAGAAGATCACTAACAACTCCTTGCCTAATAAGGGCGTGAGCTTTCCACAACCCCCGAATACCGCCTCCAGCCTGACTATCTTTAATAACCATATAAAGAAGATAGCAAATTAAAGGATAGTTGTCAAAACATTTCCTTAGACCAACAGAAGATCCATTCTATCCACTTAGGACATTTGAAAAATAGGTGGGAATTTTGAAGGCTCTTTTATCAGCATACTGCGCTGATAAAGGGGGATGCCGACGCGAGGAGGGCAAATTTTTTTTCATTTTCTGTGTTTTTTCTCTTGACATTGGACTAGTACTTTTGTATATTTGTTAGAAGAAAGGAGGATATGACTAGATGTCTACAACAAAGGAAATTTTCAACATGGAACAACAAAACATTTTGACGGAAAATTCTGTCGAAGATTTTAATGTCAGTACTGAAGATTTGACGGATGTTGTAGAAAATCAATTCTTTAGAATTTTGAAGATTCTGTTTAATGACGAAGGTACTTTTTATCTCACACAAAAATGTGATGGGAATGTCTGTAAAACAGAATACATCAATCTACTAGAATTGAATAAAACAGAATTAACGTTGTTGGCAGTATGCGAATTGCGTAGACGTTCTGCAATCGTGTTGCGAGATTCCAAAAACGGAATAACAAGCACACAATTATATAAGGACGCACAGAAAGAGACGCAACAGTACAACGGGAAAGAATTGTCGGAAAAGAAGAAAAGAATTTCTTCGGATTCATTAAGTGCTCGTATGATGGATTTGTTTTTATTGCGTAAATCTGGAGAAATTACAGACGAACAATTTTCCGATCAAGTAGACATTTTACAATTCGAATATGCACCAAAAGACGAATAACATAAACACATAATCAGACATCTAGTCATATCCAAATTTCATATTATACAAACAAAAACACAAAACAAAGAAAAGAAAAATGCAATTAGAACAAGAAAAAATATTCGTTTTTTTGAAAGGTGTCGTCAATTCAAAAGACAATTCCGTTGCATCGTACTTGTCGGAATTGGGGATCACAAATTCAATGGAAAAAGTAGAATACGTTTTTGATCAATTTTTTTCACATAGAAAAGATTTCAAAGAAATAAACGAGTCTTACACAATTCACGAAAAACAAGATATGTGTTTTCAAGTACTAGACAAAACAAAAGAATTTATTCGTTTTATTACTTTATAATAAACGAATAAATTGTCCAGCAATTTGGGGAATGTGCTAGTTTAGGCATTCCCCAAAATTTTTCCAAAAATCCCAAAACTATTTGCGGATCCTATAGCTATTTCAATTTTTCATAGCCATTCTCATTATGAAAAAACTATTCCCAAAATAAAAAAACTATTTCCATCTTTAAACCATTTAAATCATTAGCGGTTCCTACTGCTGAACCGCTTTTCGCATCCCCTAGCGGCTATTATTGACATTGCCTGAAACTGTATTGCAATTTGTAACAAAGTTAGAATAAAACGATAGCCATTTTTATAGTCATAAACTTTTTTATATACCCCCAGCCATTTAGTGGATACTACAACCATTATGTTTTTCCCTCCAGCCTTTTACTAAATCCCCCCAGCCATTAGCCATTTTTAAAACCATAAACTATTTTTTTAATGGAAAACATTTTAATTCACAATAAACTAAACAAATTCTCAGCGGCTGCTAAAGAATCTCTATGTTTTTATGTATAGCATAGCCTATGTGTCCCCTATTCCACGACCTTTCTTGTATATGTGCAACAGAGTTATTAAAAAAAAAAAAAAAAAAAAAAAAAAAAACAGCTACAATACCAAAATAAACCAATAATCCCTGTCGGCCATACTACCCATAGTCTATGTTATACATAGATCCATAAAGATCCCTTGACAACTACACAAACACACCTTATATTATGTCATAACAATTTCGTCCACCCATTATTTGGAGTATTTCCCTATGCCAAGAACTATTAACATAAATGCACAGAGCCATCTTCCCATCTCCCTGATAGCTCAAGCAGTAGAAACTTTCACAGAAAACAATCAGCCCGTTCCCCGATCCACATCCAGCCTAATCAGAACAATCTTGGAACTATGGGTAGACCATTGTGGAATTCCACAAATAGCCTCACAAGAAGAAGCGCTAGATATCTGTTCACAGGTTGGCATCGCCCGTCCCGAAAGGCTCGTCATCTCCTCACAAAAAGAGCTATCCTCCCGTGATTTTCAAAAGTCTGTCCCACAAAAAAGTTCCCAATCCGCAGAAGAGCTGGAAGATGCCCTCATTAAAGCCTTAGAAAAATCGACATAGTATTGTTATAACCATGTCGATTTTTGTTGCATAGTTGCAGGGATTGATTATCTTTATATATAAGAAGAATATTAATAGCCTGTAACAAAAGAAAGGAGGTTTTAAAATGTCAAATCCAGACCAATTCAGAAGAATGGCAGAGGTTGCGCATCTATGCGAAGAGTTCCTTTCGTTGGAAAATATACCTTATGCCGGCGGACATGCTATAGATGATCTTTATGGCTTTGTTGATATGTTATTACAGTCTGTCAATACAGATTTAGATAGCGATTATCACATGCTAAATATGATCTATGACACGCCAAAAGGAGAGAAAAGAAGTTTAAATAATTTCATTTCTCAGGTTCTCGTCTTGTTTATCTGCTTACCTGTATCAACGAAAAAAGATTTAGGGTCGCTTATAAATAGAATAGTTAGTTCACATATTCTTATAAGCGAACAGGGAGATAAGTACGAACGGAATCAAAAAAGGTGGGAAGAAAATAACTAGTTCACATAGGGGGATCGCTATCATAGGATCCTCCCTTTACTATAATAAGGGGATTAACCCAATGGCAAAATTTCAAAAGGTTGAAGAAATTTTAAAAGCGGATCTCGGCAGAGACCTACAAGAATGTGCAGAAGAAGGTATGTTCGGTATGGATCACCATGTTGGGATTTGCACCAATGATTGTGGTTATTACATCGAAGGTGTAGAACCTGATGCAGAAGGTTATACATGTGAAGATTGTGGTACACAAACAGTTATATCAGATGTATACGCTTTATTTCACCTGTCATAGTTTTAAATGGGGAGAGGCTAAATGTCTTTCCCCATTTTACTATCACAAAGAGATTAAGTATGAAAACAATTAAAAAAGTTTATGTTGCAGAAAAAGACCTTTCTTACAAAGAAGGTAAATTCAATCCCGCCAATGGAAATTTTATGATAACCTGCCCTTGTTGCCAAAAGATCGTCCCAATGGCTGAACAATCAAGGAAAAAAGGTTTGATTCTTGATGGCACTCAAAAGATAATGGTTATGCACTGGGACAAAGGTTATCGTACCAAAAAACATAAATGTCCCCATGGTAACCAATGTTCAGCAAGTAAGTTTAATCGTTTTAATAGTCAAAGTAGATCAGGAAAAAGGGCTAGCAGTATTTTAATTAGCTGTCACGAATGTAAAAACTTAGAAAGGAAATAAGATGGCTTCAATAGAAGAAATAAGAACTAAAAGAAAACAAGATAAAGAAGTTATGATAAGAATCATGAGGGCTTGTACTGTTTTAATGACTAGTATGAACATCTCGGCCCAAGAATTAAAATGGGAACGAGGAAAAAGCAAAAAAGTTTATGATGACATGCTTGAAACTTTAATTCTTAAAATAGCTGAATGCTACAGAGAACTAGAAAAGATAAAAATCGAAACTCAATCATACAAAGATAACTATGATAAAAGAGGCCCATTGCCGGAAAAACTAACAGAAGATCAATTAGTTTCTGAAATGTTTTTAACTAAAGATGATGATGAAGTTTATTTAATGGAATGCTCACCAGAAGAATTTACTAATCATATGATGGATAAACTATCAGACGCCCAACAAGGAGGCTAGAAAGATTGTGGATGCCTGTGTTGCAAATCGTAACACAGTTTAAAAATAATACTTGACAACTATTTGATTCCTTCGTATATTTATATATAGAGATTGATAATCTAGCCTATAACAAAGGAGATAGTTTAATGGCAGATAGACAGTACGTAGGAGGAAATGAGCAGGACATGGATGATGCGGCCAGAATAATTTATTCCGACCAATTCCTCCGTGAAATGGTTAAATTCATCAACGTAAACCTTATTCATCTTAAAGATTGGAGGTTACAGAATCAACATCAAGAAGCGTATTTAGATCAAGGACTAGATTCCCTAGTTCGAACAAAGGTTGTAGAATTTAATAACCAAATCGAGATCATTATCGCTATATTAGAATCTAGCGGGAATGATTACATTGAAGTTTCAAACGTATTAAAAGAGTAAGAGGGGCATAAATGCAAACTCTAAAAGAAGATGAACGCGAGCCTGAGGAAAAAAGATCCTGCCTTGTGAGAACAAGATATGGTGATTATTACAAAAAGGTTCCGCGTAAATATGTAGCTGATCCTGATGTAAAAATAGCAAGACAACAACGACAAGCGAAAAAAGCAGAGGCTTTTGCATTGTTGTCAAAAAGTATCAGGAAAGAACTAGATATTACGCAGAAAGAACTGGGAGCATTATTAAGAGTATCAAAGGCAACAGTTTCAAATTGGGAGAAAAAAGTATTTGTCCCTCAATTTGCCTCGCAAGAGGCGTTGCACCATATTAACACGCAACGAGATAGTAACGGAAAAATATATCTAACCGAAAAAATGTTTGAACTTTTAGAAGAGGCAAACGCTCCAAGATTACCTCGAACCTTAAAAAGTAGAGACATTAACAAAATCCCACGAAAACGCACCAGAAAAATATTAACAGTAGATAATTTGTTTTATGCTACAATAACATCTATTGTTGGTTATGTTGCGTATCACGTGCTAATAATGCACAAATAAGTTATGAGTAAAATAATAGATTTAAATTGCGAAATTACTCTTCGCGTAACCTATAATAAGGGAGAGGAGGAGTTGGGGAACATACATTCCCCAGCTACCCTCTCGCCTGTAGACATAGAAAAAGTTGAAATTGTTTATGAACCATGGCAATTAGCTAGTCGTTTATTGGTCATACAAAAAACTACTGATTCTATAGACAAAGCTACATCAGATGATTTATTACTAAAAGAATATATTGAAAACTTAATAGAAAAAAAGGAAACTAAATGAGAACGCCAAAATGGACAAAGAAAGACTTCGAATTTCTAGCTGATACATTGGTAGAATGGTTTAATTCTGAACTAGACTTAAACGACAGTAAAGATGTAACTACATACGAAAGTTTAATTCATATTGTTAGCTTTAATTTAAATCGAACAAACTCACAATATGATGCAGATAAGTTTCTTGATAGGTGCAGGACTTTGGGGCAACAACAATGACAACTTGGAAAGAAATACAAAAAGACTTAAGCAAAGAGATGAACAAAAACTTTCTTACACGAGAAGAAGGTATGGAAATATTAAAGGCTTTAGAAAGTTTAACAGAGTGGAATAAATCACAACAAAAACTTGTTGTTAAAATGCATGATGCTATAGAAAAACTAGAAGAAAGGCTGGAAAAATAAGATGACCAAAGAAATAAAAGATGAGCAAATATTAACATGTTTTATGCCTAATCACAGAGATTATAATGAGCCAGTATGGGATAACTACGAAACAATTCTAAGGCTTATTAAACCTAACAAAGAGCATACGGATTACTTATTCAAGGCTGGACACGATCCTTCTTGGGAGTTTATGCGAGACAAGATAGGAGGCTACATTCAACACACGATTCTTAGCCGAGATGGAAAGACGATAGATGCTGTTTGTGATGAGGATGGGCTCATGAAACAATTAGAGCCTAATCATAATTTGTATGACCACATTGATCCTTTAGAAAAACAATCAGAACATACATTAATAGTACCGGAGATAGGAACGCTAGTTGGAAATGTCATTATTTGGCTAAGGGGAAATATAAAATAGTGCATGGAAATAGCAAAAAAGTTAAGGGATATCATTGCCTAACTGAATCAGAGATAGAACGGGCTAAATTTCTTAGGGAGAAAGAAGGTTTTACATACCAAGAACTAGCGCAAGTATTTAATCGCTCGTATCAAGATATGTACCTTCTTCTCCGAGAACGAAAAGTTAAAAAAGGAAAAAGGCCTACCGTTCATAGAGCAAAACTATACACAGACATCTTACAGCTTTTGGTGAAAGGAGAACTAAATCAAAACCAAATAGCTAAAAAGTTGAACACAACTAGACAATACGTAAGCCTCGTAAACAAGGACAGGACTAATGATTGCAAAAAATAATAGCACGCAACACGGAAAAACTTATTATTATTATTGGTTTGAAGATTGCATGTGTGGGCCATATGAAACAATACAGATTGCTACAGATAAATTTCTTTCCGCTATTCAATGTGCAACTGAGTATAACGAACCACACCTATTACGAAAGGCCTTGATAAGCGCTAGTATTTATTATGACTATATAAATAAAACAGAAGCTGAAAACAAAGATAATTGGGCGATCATTGAAAGACAAACAAATACTATAGATACTTTAGAGAATGAAGTTCTTTCTTTGCGTGAACAACTAGATGAGATGGAAACAGAGGCGATTGAATGGAAAGAATGTTACCATGAAACAAAAGCTAAAATAGATGAGTTAAAAAATAAATATATGGAGAACTAACAATATGGCTGACGAAAATGAGGATAAGTTTTCTCCTCCTAAAGACATTAGTTCTGAAGGAATAAAAGTTCTTACAAACTTATTAGATTTAGCCATGAAAAATGAAATGATTAAGTCTTCCGATGTTAAGCGGATACTAACGGTATTAAAAACTAATCCTTCAATGAGATTAAGCCGTATTGCCAAACGTCTACAGTCTATTAAGAGCATGGTTGCAGAGATTCAATCTTATGACCGAAGATTAGATATAGTACTCGATAATTGCCAAGAGGAACTTAACACGATACAAAAAGTATCAGAGATGCTTCCCAATTATGATAAAACTGATAAAGAATATTAAAGGGAGCTTTATGTCTGATATTTACTTGGCTATAAATGGTTTTATATTTCTTCTCATAACCATTCCGTATGTACTAATAGTATTTTCTTATGTTAAAGAAACCATACAGAAAAAAATGAGAAAGTAATGCATTTTGTTCTTGACAACTTATTATTATGTGTGTATATTATATACACAATTTGATATTATCCTCATCACTTACGATTGGAAAGAGAGGCTATGATCGTAAAAGAAAAACTAAATAAGATGTTTTCCCTCAACTCTTTAAAAGGAGAATAAGATGGCTGAAATAACCATCAATGCAAAGTCCCCAAAGACGGGACGAGAAGTTTCTTTTGTTCGTGATTTTGGTTCGACCATAGAAGAAAGCGTTGAACTGTTCGGAGCAGAAGTTGTTCATTCTATCTTTCAGGCTCAGGCAACAATAAGAGCTCAAGGAGCCGCACGTTCGGTTCTTGATAAGGATGACAAGACCTCAGATGAAGCAGTAAAAGCTGGTGAAACATATACCCCAGGTGTCGTGCGCAGAGGCGGAGGCTCTAAGAAAGATCCATTCAAGGTTCTTGCTGAGAAAATGGTTTCTGGTCAGATTAGTAAAGACGAGATCATGGCTGAACTAGAAAAGAGATTAGCCGAAGAAGCATAAACACCAGCTTAGGCAGGGGAGTTCCTTACGGCTCCTCTGCCTACTTTTTTACCCTTTAATAGATAATAAAAGATGCCAGAAAAAACTGTTTACATAGTAAATAATAGCGGACATGATTTCAGTTCAGCAAAACCTTTTGGGAAGCTTGAATTTTTAACGGAAGGACTTGTTGATAGATTTAATGTAACTGGAATGTATAGGGCATTTCAAGCTAAGATAGCAGAATCAGAACCTGAAGATTTCATATTACATAGCGGGCCGGGCGTTATGAGCGCTGTTGCTTGTTCTATGTTCGCCAACAAACACGGACGTCTTAACTTATTGTTATGGCGCGGAGAGGAAAACGGAAAACAGCGATACGTTCAGCGTAGACTATCATTTAACAAAGGCTAAAATAAGATGAAAGAGCACGAAACGTGGCAAGTGCTAGATGCTACTAAATTACAAACTTACATGCGTTGCCCCCGTAAGTTTTTCTTCAATTATGTATTAGGCTGGAAATCAGAAATACCAAGTAATCATTTAGTATTCGGAAGCGCGTGGCATATGGCAATGGAAGTCTTGCTCGATAAAGGCTACAATGCGGAATCTTGCGCTGAAGGATTTTACCTCGCAGAAAGCTATATCCGAGAATTTTTTCCACCTGAATGGGATAACGGAAACGCTCCCAAAACACCAGCTAATATCCTTAGAACTCTTCCGCAATATTGCAAAACCTATGAAGAAGATGATTTTACTGTTGAGCATATAGAAGTAGCGGGAAGCGTGGCGATTGGTGAGGGGAAATTACTACATTTTAAAACGGATGCTATTTGTCGTGACCATCGTGGAATTTTTAGCCTTGAACATAAAACAGGAAGTAGATTCTCAAATTCTTGGGCTTCTCAATGGCGACAAAAGATGCAGATAGGTATTTATAGCCATGTTCTATACTGTATGTACCCAGAGAATGAAGTTTATGGAGTAATTATAAATGGTACATTTTTTGCAAATGAGCCAAAACGCAAAAAGAACGGTGAATTATACGCGGGTGCTAGAGACACAGAATTTAAGCGCGTCCCTTGTCGTAGAACCTTACCTGCGATGGAAGCTTGGTTGGTGGAAACTGAAGAGATTTACGATAAAGTTCAGAATGATTATAATCGCTTAGCGGATGCTACAGAAGATGAGTCCATTCTTAAAGCGTTTCCTCGTAACACGGAGTCTTGTTCTGATTATGGCCAATGTCCCTTTTTGGATTATTGTAGCGTGTGGAATAATCCTTTACAACATTGTGAGGAGCCTCCTGTAGGCATGGAAGTAGACCATTGGGATCCACGTAAGGCTGATACTATACGGGAGGTAGTTGAACTATGAGCAAGAAAAAGAAAGCTAAAACAAAACAACGTGATTACTATGACGGGAAGATGACTAAAAAAGTCTGGACACAAAGGCGTAATCGTGCTAAGGGACAGTTTGCTTTTATGCTCGGAACTGGACTCAGTATACAAGGTGACCTACATCAAGCATTATCAAGCAGTGAGATAACACAATTAAAAGCTGTACGCACAGTATTAGCTACTATCTTAGATGACTGGAAAGAAGAGACAGACGAAGCTAAGCGTGAATATGGAGTCTGATTGTTCATACAAAGTTAAAAACGTTTGTCCTATTTGCAGAAAAGCAACAGAGATTAAAAAAGGTTTTGCTTGGCATTTG